>JAEEGL012159442.1_pt1 | contig 11850 bp, 13 predicted proteins | sample 9134231 | NCBI WGS metagenome assembly JAEEGL01 (sample SAMN16246548, study PRJNA631951) | gut metagenome | biome: gut microbiome; feature: rumen; material: fiber-attached | host: Bos | place: Iran: Karaj | collected 2018-10 | reverse complement strand
CTGCCACAATCCCTTCTCCATGCCGAACGGAGGGCTGGAGATCCTGCAGAAGGCGGCGGCCGGCGAGGTTGATCCGCTGGAAATCACGGCATACCAGTACGATCTGGTATGCAACGGCGTGGAGCTGTCATCCGGCGCGGTGCGGAACCATGACCCGGAGATCATGATCAAGGCCTTTGAGATGGTGCGGCTGGGTGAAGAGGACGTGAAGGCCAAATTCCCGGCCATGTACAACGCGTTCTGCTACGGCGCGCCGCCGCACGCGGGCATCGCCCCCGGCGTGGACCGGATGGTCATGCTGCTGGCAGGCGAGGACTCCATTCGCGAGGTGATTCCCTTCCCGATGAACAAGAATGCCCAGGACGTGATGATGGGCGCACCGGGCCCGGTGGAGCAGAAACAGCTGGACGAACTGCACATCGCGCTGGTGAAGGACGCGGAGGAACAGTTGTAAAACCCGGAAGACTCTGGTATAATATTAAAGATAAAGATACCTTTGCCGATAAGGAGGCTGTGACGCATGGCAGCTAAGACTGATAAAAAGCCGAACAATCCGCTTCCCGTCAACGCGGACGACCTGAAGCCGAGCTCGAACATCACCTACAACAACGAGGTGGTGGCGATCATCGCCGGCCTGGCCGCCAACGAGGTGGAAGGCATCGCGGGCATGTGCACCGTGAGCGGCAGCCTGATGAGCAAGAACCGCAACGTGACCAAGGGCGTCAAGGTGGAAGTCGGCTCCGAAGAGGTGGCGGTGGATCTGTATGTCATCGTGGAATACGGCATTCCGATCCAGCGGGCCGCGGCTGACGCGCAGGAGAACGTCCGGAAGGCGATTGAATCCATGACCGGCCTGCATGTGGTGCGGGTGGATGTGCACGTACAGAGCGTCAGCTTCGAGCAGGACAAGAAGGCGCTGCAGGCGGGCGTACAGAACGCCGCGCTGGCCGCCGGAGAAATCGAACCGGAACCGGTGAAGAAGCCCGAGAGCAGGAAGAAGCCGGAGACCGCCAAGACAACCGAACCGACCCGGAAAACCGAGCCGGCCCGGAAGACCGAACCCGCGGCGAAAGCCGAACCTGCGGCGAAAGCTGAACCTGCCGTGAAGGCTGAACCCGCGACAAAGGCTGAGCCTGCAGCGAAGGCCGAGCCCGTGAAGGAAACCGAAGACAAGGCGAATGCCAGGGCAAAAGCAGAGAAAGCCAAGGCCGAGCCTGCCCCGAAGACAAAGAAAACCGTGAAAAAGGCTGAAACCGAGACCAAGGAGAAGAAGCCAGAGGAATAATGACAGGGGAAAAAGTCCTCTGTCTTTTTCCCTGTAAGATAAGGGGGCTTTCCGATCGCCCCTTAGACCCTTCGGCAATAATATGTGGGGGCTTTCCGATCGCCCCTTAGACCCTTCGGCAATAATATGTTGAGGGCTTTCCGATCGGCCCTTAGACCCTTCGGCACAAATAAGCAGGGGGCTTTCTGATCGCCCGCAAACCCCTTCGGCGCAAAAGAGGGAAGATAGGAGGAAACGGAATGAAAAGCCGTATTCTGGACAGGATACTGGTGGCATTGGCCGGGGTGCTGATGCTGCTTGGCGGAGTGGCACTGGCGGCCCAGCTGTTCTTCGGGAAAGACGTGGCCGGCCGGGTGTCACAGTGGATGGCAGATGATACCGCGAGGGTCTATCTGATCATCGCCGCGATTCTGATCTGCGCACTCGGCGTATACTGCGTGATGCTGCTGTTCCGCAACAGCGGACGGAACGGGAAGTTCATCATGCAGAAGACGGACAGCGGCGAACTGGCCATCTCCCTGAAGGCACTGGAGACCATGGTACAGAAGTGCCTGGAACAGCACAAGGAACTGAACGCGCAGAGCGTCACCCTGGGCAACCAGAAAGGCAGCCTGCTGGTTCGGATCCGGGGTACGGTTGCCGGCGGGATCAGCATCCCGCTGACCGTGGAAACCCTGCAGCAGCAAATCAAACAATACGTAACGGCCTGCAGCGGCGTGGAAGTCAGGGATATCCGGGTCGAGATCGAATCCTCCGGGCCCGACGCCAAGGACGCGCCGTTCGCGATCGAAGCCCCGGTGGCCAAGAGCCTGCTGAAAGCCGCGGGCGAAACGACAGCCGAAGAGACGGAACAGAAGCCCGCGGAGGAAACGGAAACCGCCGCACCGGAACAGCAGCCAACCACGGAAACCGCAGAAACCGCGATTCCGGCTCCGGCCCCGGAAAGACTCAGACGCCGGACGAGCTTTCCGCGGCGGCAGCGGCTGCTGCCATGCTGATGAACCAGGTTTCGGAAGAGGAAGACGACCGGCCGATGCATCAGCGGCTGTTCTCCACGGTGGAGGAACCCTGCGTGATGCCGATGCCGCCGGTGAACCTGGGAGAAGAAGGCAAGGCGGAGAACGAAGCGGAAACGGCCGGACCCGCCGAAGAGAAGAAACCGGCAGAAACAAAGCCGGAAGAAACGGAAACCGAAGAAGCAAAGCCCACGCAACTGAAGACCGGAGAACCCAAGGCTGAAGAACCCAAGGCCGGAGACCTCAGGACCGAAGAAATCAAGCCCGAGGAAGGCAAGATCGATCAAAAAATCCCCGAAGAGACGACCTTCGACGGGATGATTCCCGAAGAGAAGGAACCGGCGGAGGAAACGAAGGAAACTCCGGAGATCAAGGCAGCAGAAGGAGGCGTTGAAGACTGATGAACATGAAACGCGGAACACCCGGATACGGGATCGCAATCGGTGCGGCGCTTGTCGCGCTGGGGGCACTGGTAATGCTGATCGGCTTCTGGAAGACGCTGATCCTGGCTGTGCTGTTCGCCGTGGGCTATTTCCTTGGAACGGTTGAAAACAAGAGCGAGTTCATGAAGAACGCTGCCAACAAGCTGATCCCCGACAAGGAAGCGAAGGTCATCGACTTCAAAACCGAACTGGCCCGCGAACAGGAGCAGGTTCAGACGGCCGTGGGAGAAGCCGTACAACAGGACGTAAAGGCCGAAGACAAGGAGTAAGACAACATGTCGCGAACCACTGCGCGGGCTGCCGCGATGCAAATGATCTTTGAAAAGATTTCCGGCGGCCAGGGCGGAGAAGACACGCTGAAAATGGTCTATGACGAGCTGCGGGAGGACGGACTGCCCGGCGTTGCGGCCATCAGCCGGAAAGAGCCGGACGACGAGGATCGGGAATACATCACCGCGGCTCTGGAAGGCGTACTGGCCCACAGGGATGAGATCGACGGGATGATCGAAAAGACGGCGAAAGGCTGGTCGCTGGACCGGATGTCGCTGGTCGACCTGACGATCCTGCGCCTGGCGATCTGGGAGATCCTGTACGCCGACGACGTGCCGGGAAGCGTTTCCATCGCCGAGGCCATGGAGCTGACAGAGCGTTTCTCCGACCCGGAAGACAAGAGCTTTGTGAACGGAATCCTCGGCACGGTGCTCCGGGAGCATGAGGCCCGGACGTGAACGAGCGAAAGCCGGCCGTGATCGGCTTTGACACCAGCAACTACAGAACTTCCGCAGCGGCTGTCACCCTGGACGGGGAGATCCTGGCGGACTACCGGGAACTCCTGCCCGTTTCCGAAGGGGAACGGGGTCTGCGTCAGAGTGAGGCCGTTTTTGCGCACATCCGGCAGCTGCGGAACTGTGAGATGCTGCTGCGCTCACAGGCGGACGGAATCCGGATCGCGGCCGTTGCGGCGAGCGTCCGGCCCCGGGACGGGGAAGACTCCTACATGCCCGTATTTCAGGTCGGTCACACGGCCGGATGTATGTTGGCGGCGGCGCTGAATGTGCCTTTTTTTGAGACAACTCATCAGCGGGGGCATCTGGCGGCGGCGCAGCACGGAACCGAACTGGAAGGCGCGGAGCGGATGCTGGCGCTGCACCTGTCCGGCGGGACGACGGACCTGCTGGAGGCGGACGGCGACAGGGTCACGCAGATCGGCGGGAGCGCGGACCTGCATGCAGGGCAGCTGGTGGACCGCGCCGGCGTAGCAATGGGGCTGCCGTTTCCCTCCGGAGAGGCGCTGGAAGCGCTGGCCCGGAACGGAAAAAGCGAGGGGCGCCTAGGCTGCAGCATGGAAAGGGGCGACCTGACCTGCCACCTGAGCGGGGCGGAAACACGGGTCCAGCAATGGATCCGGAGGCGGGAGCTGCCTGAGGAGGATATCGCGCGGGAGATCTACGATCTGCTGGCGCGGACCATCGTACGAATGCTGAAGGCCGGGGCGGCACAGACCGGACAGACCAGGGCGCTGGTGACCGGCGGGGTGGCTTCGTCACCGCTGCTGCGGCAGATGCTGAAAGAGCGGAAAAACAGGACGCGCGGATGCCCGGAGCTTATATTCGGGAAACCGGAGAGAAGCGGGGACAACGCGGTGGGAGTCGCGCTGATCGGAGCGCGGTTAGTGGCCAGTGGTCAGTGATGATTGGTTAGTGGGGAGGTTTTGCATATGGCGGCGGAAATCCTGGACGGGAAGAGGATGTCGGCGGAACTGCGGGCCGAGATCGCGAAGCGGGTCACGGAACTGAAGGAGCGGGGCGTGACGCCCGGCCTGGCCGTGATCCTGGTGGGCAACGATCCCGCCAGCGAGATCTACGTACGGAACAAGGGAAAAGGCTGCGAAGAGGTCGGCATATATTCCCGGACGATCCATATGCCGGAGGAGACGACACAGGAGGAACTGAACCGCGAGATCGACAGGCTGAACGCGGATCCGGCAATCCACGGAATCCTGGTGCAGCTGCCGCTGCCGGAACAACTGGATGAACAGGCGGCGCTGGCAAGAATCCTGCCGGAAAAGGACGTGGACGGCTTCCATCTGATCAACGCGGGCCACATGCTGACCGGGTCGGAGGGTGTGATCGCCTGCACGCCGCGGGGCGCCCTGCACATGATCAAACGCACGGGAATCGACCTGAACGGGAAGGAAGCCGTGGTGATCGGGCGGAGCAACATCGTAGGCAAACCCATGGCGATGCTGCTGCTGCGGGAAAACTGTACGGTGACGATCTGCCACAGCAGGACAAAAAACCTGGCGGAGCATACCCGGAGGGCGGACATCCTGGTGGCAGCGGTGGGCAAAGCCGGATTCGTGACGGCAGACATGGTCAAACCCGGAGCGATCGTGATCGACGTGGGCATCAACCGGGTGGACGGTAAGGTGTGCGGGGACGTCGATTTCGAGACCGTTAAGGAAAAGGCAGCCTGGATTACGCCGGTGCCGGGCGGCGTCGGCGTCATGACGATCACGATGCTGCTGGACAACACCGTCGAGGCGGCAGAAAGGACCCTGAACCGTGGCCGGTGAAGCGGGGATCAGTGTATCGGAACTGAACCTGATGGTGGCGGAAGCCATCCGCAGGGATCCGCGAACCCGCAGCGTGACGGTGCGCGGGGAGGTCAGCGGCTTCAAGCACCACATTGCCTCCGGTCACTGGTATTTTTCCCTGAAGGATCCGGACACGGCGGTGAACTGCGTGATGTTCCGGCAGAACACGCTGAAGGCAAGAATCCGGCCGAAGGACGGGGACTCCGTGCTGGCGGACGGATATGTGGACGTATTTCCCCAGCAGGGGAAGTATCAGCTGTATGTGACGGGGATCCGGCCGGCCGGGCTGGGGGACCTGTTTGTGCAGCTGGAGGCACTGAAACGGAAACTGACCGCGGAAGGCCTGTTCGACCCGGGGCGGAAAAGACCGCTGCCGCTTTCGCCGAAGAAGGTGGCGGTGGTCACGTCCCAGAGCGGCGCGGCGCTGCACGACATCCTGAACGTATCCGCGCTGCGGAACCCTTCCATCCCGATCGTCCTGATTCCGGTGACGGTGCAGGGCACCGGCGCGGGCAGCGAGATCGCCGCGGGGATCCGGGCGGCGAACGGGACGGACGCGGACGTGATCATCGTGGCACGGGGCGGCGGATCCGCGGAAGACCTGTGGTGCTTCAACGAGGAAGCGGTGGCCAGGGCGGTGGCGGCCAGCAGAAAACCGGTGGTATCCGGCGTAGGGCATGAGGTGGACTTCACGCTGTGCGACCTGGCGGCGGACGTCCGGGCTTCCACGCCGAGCAACGCTGCGGAAATTGTGTTTCCCGACCGGCGGGAACTGACGACGCGCGTGCGTCTGATGAGATCCGGCCTGGGAAAGGCGCAGGCGGAACGGCTGACGGAGGCTGAACTGCGGCTGAAGGACATGATCCGGCGGCTGGCGGCGCAATCCCCGGAGAAGCGAATCATTCACCTGACCAGCGGCGCGGCCCTGGCGCGGGAGCGGCTGACCGGCGCCATGCGCACGGTGACGGAAGCGAAGCAGAACGTGCTGACGGCTGCGAAGACGGCCCTGACGCAAAGCATGCAGGCGCGGATGACGGAAGCGCAGCATACGGCGGCGAGACTGCGGGAAAGACTGACGGCGGTAAACCCGATGGCCGTGCTGAACCGGGGATACGCGCTGGTATACTCCGGGGAGGAAAAGCTGCTGACCAGTTCGGCGGAAGCGAAGAAACACCGGGACATGATCCTGCAGTTCGCGGACGGGCGGATCGGGGTGACCGGAAAGGAGCAGACATGACGGAAGGGAAAGCAAGTTTCGAAGAACGGCTGCAGTCCGTGCAGGGAATCATCACGCAGATCGAGGAAGGAAAGCTTTCACTGGAGGACTCGGTGAAGCAGTTTGAAAGCGGGATGAAGACGCTGGCTGAGCTGGACGAGGAACTGAAGGATATGAACCGCAGACTGACGGTGCTGAAAGACGGGAAGGAGCAGCCGCTGAACGGCGCAGAAACCGATGAGAACCTATGAAGAATACCGGCAGACGGCGGAGCAGGCGCTGACGCCGATGCTCACATCCCTGGGAGAAATCCCGGAAAGGCTGCTGGAAGCAATGCGCTACAGCCTGGAAGCCGGCGGAAAACGGCTGCGGCCGGTGATGCTGCTGGCGGCATGTGAGATGGCGGGCGGCAGGACGGATACGGCGCTGCCCTTTGCCTGCGCGCTGGAGATGATCCACACGTACAGCCTGATCCACGACGACTTGCCGGGCATGGACAACGACGACCTGCGCCGCGGAAAGCCTACGAACCATAAGGCTTTCGGCGAGGGCATGGCGGTGCTGGCCGGGGACGGACTGCTGAACGCGGCGACGGAGCTGATGGCCCGGGCGGCGCTGCAGATCGGCGACAGCAGGGGAATCCGCGCGATGGAGATCATCATGCGGCACGCGGGCGTGACGGGGATGATTGCCGGGCAGGCCGCGGACCTGACCAGTGAAGGCGAGATGCCGCGGGAAGACCTGGTGACCTATATCCACAGCCACAAGACAGCGGATCTGCTGGAGGCGCCGATGGAAGCGGGCCTGGCACTGGCCGGAGCCGACGAGGAAACCTGCCGGATCGGCCGGGAATACGGATACCATCTGGGACTGGCGTTCCAGATGACGGACGACCTGCTGGACGTTACGGGAGACGCCGCGCTGATGGGCAAAAAGACCGGGGCGGACGCCGAACTGAACAAGATGACCTGGGTCGCGCTGCGCGGGACGGACGGAACGGCAAAGGACGCGGCGGAGCAGGCGGAGCTGGCGGTGCAGGCCATCGACCGGCTGCCCTGGGAGCACACGTTCTTCACGGAACTGGCCCGCGGAACCGTATCGCGCAAACAATAACGGACGGAGGAAGAAACGCATGCCTTTCATGGATCATTTTCTGGAAGAGGTTGTCACCAAAAAGAATAATACCGTCAACCGGATCATCTATTACTTCAGCTGGGTGGTGATGATCCTGGCTGCGCTGTACGCCAGCCTGACACTGGGCACGCTGACGATGAACTTCAACTGGATGAGCATCGTCGTGATTGTGCTGTCCGCCGGCCTGGCGGTCTATATCTGGTTTTTCCACGACAAGCTGCTGACGGAATACGAGTACACGTTCACCAACGGCTCGCTGGATTTTGCCGAAGTATACAACAACAAGAAGCGGAAGAGCCTGGGCAGCCTGAACGTGCGGAATGTGGAGGCCTTCGGCAAGGTAGATTCGGAATCCTTCCGGCGGTACATCAACATGCCCGGGATCAAGAAGATGAACTGGTTTTTGAACCGGGAAGCGGAGCTGTACTACTTCTACTTCACGAAGGACTCCGACCGGAAGATCATCATCATGGAGCCCAGCGAGGAGATGGTCAGCTATATCCGGCAGTACCTGCCCAGCGGCGCCTACAGGGAGTAAACGGGAATGAACGTGTATCTGGACAACAGCGCCACCACGAAGCCATCCAGGGCTGTCACGGCGGCGGTTTCGGAACTGCTGGAAAGCGGATGGTACAATCCATCCGCTTTATATAAGCCTGCCCTGGAGATCCAGAAAAGGATTGACGGGACCCGGGAGATCTGCCTGCAGGCGGCGGGCGCCGCGGGACAGCGGGTGATCTTCACCTCCGGCGGGACGGAGGCAGACAACCTGGCCCTGCTGGGTCATCTGAAAACCCGGCGCGGGCCGGGGAAGGTGCTGATTTCCTCAGTGGAGCATCCGGCCGTGTCCGCCTGCGCGGAGGAGATCCGGCATATGGGGTTTGAAACGGAGAGCATCCCGGCGGGAGGGGACGGTACGGTTGACCTCGCGGCGCTGGAGGATATGGTGGACGAAAAGACGGTGCTGATCTCGGTGATGCAGGTGAACAACGAGACCGGAGCGGCTGAACCGCTGCAGGAGATCGCCCGGCTGCGGGACCGGAAGGCGCCGGGCGCCGCCATTCATGTGGATGGGGTGCAGGGATTCCTGCGGATGGGGATGCCGTTCAACCGGCTGGGGATCCAGTCCTATGCGCTGTCCGGGCACAAGGTTCACGGACTCAAGGGGACGGGCGCGCTGATCCTGCGCAAGGATCACGCGATCCGGCCGGTTCAGTACGGCGGCGGGCAGGAGGGAAACCTCCGGTCCGGCACGGAGAACACCTTCGGGATCCTGGCCCTCGGAGAAGCAATCAGGACATGGGACCCGGAAGCGAATGACCGGATGAGAAGGCTGAAAAACAGACTCCGGAACGAATTGACGGAACGGATTCCGACCGCGAAAGTGAACGGACCGGCGGAGAGCCCGGAGACCTGCGCGCCGCATATTCTGAATGTAGCGATGCCGCCGGTGCGGAGCCAGACGATGCTGTTTGCCCTGGAGGGGGACGGGATCTATGTTTCCGCGGGGAGCGCCTGCGCCAGCCGGAAGCAGAAGATTTCCCCGGTGCTCAAGGCGATGGGCGTCAGCACGGAGCAGGCGGACTGCTCGCTGCGGTTCAGCCTGTGTCCGGCGACGACGGAGGAGGAAGTGGACTTCGCGGTGGAGAGGGCAGTGTTTCATTGGGAAACACTGCGAAAGTTCGTGAGGAGATAAAGAAGAGATTTCGCGCCTGCGGGCGCGACCAGGGCTTTCCGGTCGCCCTGGACCTTCGGCGGGACAAATCCGTTCGAAGGCTCATGAGAAGACATAAAGGAAGAGGAACAGAGAATGACAGATTTGTTGCTGGTACGGTACGGGGAGATTTTTCTGAAGGGACTGAACAGGCCCTACTTTATCCGGGCGCTGGTCCGGAAGGTTCGGTACGCGGTGCGCGGGCTGGGTGCGGAGGTCTGGGTACACGATGGGCGGATCTTTGTGCGAGGATTTTCGGATCTGGAGGAGTGCATCAGCCGGGTGACAAAGGTCTTCGGCGTGCACAGCGTCTGTCCGGCGGTGGAGATGCCGAAGGAAGACTTTGAAGCGATCTGCGCGCAGGCGGTGGAGATGGCAAAGGAACTGAAAGGAACCTTCAAGGTCAACGCCCGGCGGAGCGACAAGCGCTATCCGATGAACTCCCCGGCGATCAACGAGGAGGTCGGATACCGGATCCTGCAGGCCAACCCGAACCTGAAGGTGGACGTACATGATCCGGAACACGTGGTGAACATTGAGATCCGGGACATGGCCTATCTGTATGTGAAGGTGATCCCGGCGGTCGGCGGCATGCCGGTGGGGACCAACGGAAACGCGGCGTTGCTGCTTTCCGGCGGGATTGACAGCCCGGTGGCAGGCTGGATGATTGCCAAACGCGGGGTGCAGATCTGCGCGGTTCATTTCCATTCCTATCCCTATACCTCCGACCGGGCGAAGGAAAAGGTGCTTGACCTGGCGCGGAAGCTGAGCTTCAGCTGCTGCGGGATCAAGGTGTTTGTGGTGCCATTTACAGAGATCCAGATGGCAATCCATGAGAAATGCCCGGAGGAATACACGACGCTGATCATGCGGCGATACATGATGCGGATTGCGGAGCGGATCGCGCGGGAGCAGGAATGCGAGGCGCTGATCACCGGCGAGAGCATCGGGCAGGTGGCCAGCCAGACGATGACCGCCCTCGGGACGACGGACAGCGTTACGGAGATGCCGGTGTTCCGGCCGCTGATCGGGTTTGACAAGAGCGAGATCATTTCGATCGCCCGAAAGATCGGGACGCTGGAGATTTCCGAACTGCCCTATGAGGACTGCTGCACGGTATTCACCCCGCGGCATCCGGCAACGCACCCGAAGATGGAAAAGATCCTGGAAGGGGAAGCAAGACTGAATACGGAGGATCTGATCGCCCGGGCAATGGAGGGCGTGGAGATGGTGAGAGTTTAGTGGCCAGTGTTCAGTGAAGAGATTAGGGTTGAAATGCGGGAATGCGTATGATAGAATAGCCTTTGGGACGCGAATCGCCCTTGCGGGCAAAAATCGTCCCACACGACCAGAAGGAGGCGAGGCGCATGGATCCGGGTTTCATCACCCTGATGAGAAAACTTGCGCCGGACCTGATCGATGAAATTACCCGGCGTGCACTGATTCTGGAACGGATCGCAGCACTGCAGCCGGTGGGACGGCGACAGCTGGCGGCCCGGCTGAACCTGCCGGAACGGGAGATCCGCAACACGGCGGCGATCCTGAAGGATCTGGGCTATATCGAGCTGGATGCTTCCGGAATGAGCCTGTCCGGAAAGGCGGAGGAAGTGTTGGAGACGGCGCGGGCCTTCTCCAAGGCGATGAGCGGCCTGACGGAAACCGAACAGCGGCTGAGCGAACTGCTGCCGGCGAACCGGGTGCTGGTGGTGCCGGGGAACGCGGATGAGGACGGACAGGTGCTTTCCGACGTCGGGCGCGTGTGCGCCGCGCATCTGAGATCCCTGCTGCAGAACGGCAACACGCTGGCCGTGACAGGCGGGCGGACGATCGCCGCCGTGGCCCGGAGCCTGCAAAGCCCCACGCCGCTGAACGTCATGGTGGTTCCCGCACGGGGCGGACTGGGACGGTCGGTGGAGCTGCAGGCCAATACACTGGCGGAGGAGATCGCCGGGAAGCTTGGCGGCCACTACCGCCTGATTCACCTGCCGGACACGATGGACGCGGCGGCGATGCAGGAAATGCTGAAGCTGCCGGAAGTCAGCGAGGCAATGGAACTGCTGGAGCGGGCGGATGTGATCCTCCATGGAATCGGGACCGCTTCGGAAATGATGAAGGAACGGCGGGTGTCCTATTCAACGATGACCCGGCTGATACAGGCGGGGGCGAAGGGGGAGAGCTTCGGCGCCTATTACGACCTGAACGGCCGGTGCCTGCTGGAATCCACCAGCGTCGGCGTCGACCTGGCCCGGCTGAAGCCCACCTGCCGGATGGTGGCGGCGGCCGCGGGCGCCGCCAAGGCGGAAGCGATTATTTCAATCCTGCGGCATACGCAGCACTACCTGCTGGTGACGGACCAGGGGGCGGCGGAAAAGATGCTGCGGATTCTGGAGAATTCCTGATTGATTGTTTACCCGGAAAGGGTTTACAATATGAGTACGGCAACAAT
>JAEEGL010683204.1_pt1 | contig 11850 bp, 1 predicted proteins | sample 9134231 | NCBI WGS metagenome assembly JAEEGL01 (sample SAMN16246548, study PRJNA631951) | gut metagenome | biome: gut microbiome; feature: rumen; material: fiber-attached | host: Bos | place: Iran: Karaj | collected 2018-10 | reverse complement strand
CGTCCTCCTGGAGGACGTGGAGTGCAACGTCATCAGCCGCAGCATCGAGGACGGCAAGAACGAATTCCTCGTGGAGCTGACCGATCACGGTGGCCTGCACGACGGCGTCGGCGTCCACGTCGGCATCTACGCGCATCCTGCCGGAACCCTCTCCATCAGCAACGCCTCTGAGATGCAAGTGACCAACGCCGACTTCCGCAAGATTGGCGACAAGCGCAAGGCTTACGTCACCGTCAGCGTCGACGGCATCCTTGAGCCCACCGAGGCCTACGTCAACTGCCACCTGGTGGACATCGACCACACCGACGACACCGACGGCGAAGTGCAGATTGACAACCGCCGCAGCGACAATGCCTTCAAGGTGGACCTCTTCCCCGTCGACGACCCCGTGACGCTCATACGCATGATCAAGAGCGACACGCCCGCCGACCATCGCGTAAAAGTCAGCGTGCAGCCTGACGGCGTCATGCTCAGCGGACTCGAGATAGGCGAGACCGTCCGCATCTTCAATGCCGACGGCATCGCCGTCTGCAACACCAAGGCCACTTCATCCACTCTCTTCGTGCCCCTGCATCAGCACAGCACCTACGTGCTCAGTGCCGGCAAGGAGGTATACAAGTTCCTGTACTAAAACATCCTAACCTATATGAAAAGAAAATTTGCCCTATTAACCCTGGTCCTGTGTGCTGCGACATTGTCGCAGCAACCTCTCTCCGCACAGGACTTCAAGCTGTTCTTTGCCAACAACGTCAGCGACGTCAAAAACCTTGAGAACATCACCACCAGCAGCGAGCTGAACTGGCGCGAGGCCAAGGACGGCGACGTGGCCGGCAATCAGGCCGAGGTCTACCAGCTGCAGCAGATGCTCGCCTCAACCGACATGAAGGGTTTGGCACAACAACAGCAGTTCTGGCAGATGCGCGACCACGCGCTGCTCTGCTTCCGTATTGAGGACAAAACCCCGGACACTTACGACACTTACGAGGTGGTGCTCCAGGAACTCAACACCGGTCACACGCTGTCGCTCACGGTGACCCAGTTCTTCTTCGTCAACGCACCGCTGAAGACCAGGCCGCGCACGGAGTATGCCATCACCGTGAACAAGGTGGGCGAGCCGGACAAGAAGATCCGCTTCCGCTACAATGCCTACGACTGGAACGACGACAACCTCTACATCTTCCAGCTCGACCGCAAGCGCCAGCTCTCAGGCAAGGACTACTCCTTAGAGTATGTCACGGGCTATATGGACGAGGACGGCTACGTGCAGAAAGAAACGGTCACGCTGCCGCTGCGCGAAAAGTCGTTCCAGAGTTTCTACCTGCCCACTAACCGCGACCTGCTCGACGTCATCCTCGTGGGCGACGAGAACAAGCTGCGCATCAACAAGAATCGCCTGCATCCACGCATCGACACCGAAGACCGTCTCGACCGAATGGCGCTCACCCCAGAGTTTAACCTCGACAAACACCAAGGGCGTGAGTTCATTAACTTCAATTGGCTGGGCAGCGGACTTTTCGAGAAGTACGACACACTCTACCTCTCGCTCTTCAACCAGCGCAGCCAGCCCATCCGCTCTGCCACTATCCATGTGGAGCAGGTCGACGACAAAGGACAGCCCACCCACAGCCGCGCTGTGAAATACTTAGGCTACGACGCCAAGAGTGGCACCCACCGCATTCTTACAATGGGCAAGCCCGCCTATATCGAGATTCTGGCCTCGGGCAGCTACCCCACCGTCTACCGCTATGCCGGTGCCGCCGACGAGGAGACGGGATTCGTCAGCGAGGACCGCTGCTCGGCCGAGCTCACTCTGCGCTCCGGCCGCTGGAATGCCGATGAGGTCGTCATCAGCTCCCACCGCTTCCTCAACCTCTTCGACGAGCGGCAGATTATCATCCGCAACGGCGTCGACCATCGCCTGTGCTCCATCCAGGAGATGGAGCTCACCGGCCGCGCACCCGTCGACACCGTCACCTATCTCGTGGACTGCGGCAACTCGTTCCCCAAACTGTTGAACAACAAGCCCGTGTCGCGCTTCGCACAGATGGAGATCACTTTCTCGCGGCCTAAGGGCGGCGGCACTACGCCAAACAGCTCGCTGCAGTGCACCACCGTACCCGGCGGTATCCAGCGCACGGCTGCGCAGATAGAGACAACCGTCGTCCCAGCCAGCGAATTTACGTCGTTCAGCCGCGACTACTACTTCATACGCTATGACCTCATTGACGCCCTGCAGAAGGGTGACGTGGCACGTCTGACGCTGCAGACCGGCGACATGACCTTCGACCGCTTCCCACTGCTGTGTTGCTCCAACTTCGACCGCGAGGTGGCTAAGACGCTCGCCGCGCAGTATGCCAACGACAACTGCACCGGCGCCCCGACAAAGGGCTCGAATGTGCGTTTCAATACATCCGATTTCTGGAAGACGCCATCTCTCCGCCGCGTCAACGATTCCTGGGGCGATGATAACGTAGAGGAAGACGGCGGTGGTGACCTCTTTGCCGCAATAGGTCTCGACATCAGTCTGCCCATCAAACTCAGGTTCAACTGCAAGCCTATCACCATCTCCACGAGCATCAACTACGATTTCGTCCGCCAGATACTGTCATTCGGCCTCATAGGCGAGTTCAACCGCTCGGACACCGGTCATGAAGCAACGCGTGAATCACGTCAAGAACTGAAGGACGATGAGCGCAAGGAGTTCATTGGCAATGAGACGGTAGGCGCCAACTTCACTGCCGACGGCGTGCCGGTAGACAAATGGGTTTACGACGACATCGATGACATCTTTGACCTCTCAAGCAACCATGTCGGCGCCGGCTGGTTCGGCGGCTTTGGCGTCACGCTGCGCACGCCCCTCCTCGACTGGACGAAGTTCCAGATTACCGAGGCGCGAGGCAGTGTCGGATTTGGAGCTGGCGGCGCCTGTAACCTTGACGAGTTTGCACCGGTGGCCAAGCTCAAGGAACTCCTTGAAAAAACCAAAGGCTGGGTAGATTTCTCTTTTGGTGCCGTGGCCGAAGCTAATATTGAAGGCATTTTGGGCATCCACTCCTACGACCAGAACCTGGAGAGCTCGATGAGCGGCAAGAACATGGGCTATTTCTTCCAGATAGGCCCCAAGGCCAAGGCCGGCCTTGCAGCTGAAATCAGTCTCGGTAAAGACAGCCTGTCGTTCATTGGAAACATCAAGGCTGGTCTGCGTGCAGGCTTCAAGTTGGGTGGTTTCTTCCGTGTTGACGGTCCCTTTGCTGCCATTGCTCCTGGTTGGGGCTTCCGTATTTTGGGCATGGGCGTGGGACAGGCTTACTTCAATGCCAAGCTGTTCTGCTTCCATGCCTCGGGGTCTGCCGGTTTCCGTCTTGGCGGCCAGTTGCTTCTGCCCGACGACGACCACAACCCCTTCCATGGCGACTTCCCTTACTGGCTGAACTCCGAAGCCCGCTCCGTGGGCAATGCCTTCCGAAAGATTCCCGCCCCAGAGCCCGGCGAGTTCGGACGCGAGCTAGTGAACGAGGTGGCCATCGATGCCAATCCCCATTTCCTCGACGGCAACACCATCGTATATAACGACCTGCGGGATCCCTCGGACTATAACGACGACCGCGTGGTGGTCTATAACATGGAAACAGACCAGAAGGAGGATATATCTGACAAAGACATGTCGGCCACCGGCCACATGCGTTCAAAGCGTGGCGACCACGAGGTGGTGGTGTTTGAGCAGATGACCAAGAAACTTGACAACGACACTGTGAACGATTTGACCGCCTTGGCTGCCAGTGCCGACATCATGAAGACGACGCGCATACGTGCAGCCTTCCGTGATGGCAACGGCCAGTGGCGTACCACCTATGTCACCGGTGCTCCTGGCAGTGACGACGACGGTATGACCGACCAGCATCCGATAGTGACCATTCAGGACGACGGCAAAGCCGCCTGTATCTTCCAGCACGGTAAGATGGAACTCGTAGGTTCACCCATTCCTCTTGACAGCGCTGCAAGGGCTAAGGATCCCTTAGGCGACGTGGCTAAGTTGAAGTTTAAGGGCCACCTGATGCTGAGCACCTTCGATGGCACCGAGTGGAGCAAGCCTCTGCCGCTCTTTGCCAACGACGACCAGAATTTCTTAGGCAAGTACGACCTGATGATGCGCGACGACACTGTGCTTGTGGCTGCCATATACACAGTCCGTGGCCTTGATAAGCCGCAGATGATTTATGCCTCAAAGCCTCTGACGAGCGAATATGCCGACTACACCGACGAACCTCTCAAAGCCGACGACTTCTTTATGATGCGCGTCGGCCAGAACGCAGTCGTAGCCATGACCTATGAGGCTACCGACTCCGTACGTGACATCTATGTGAAGACCCTTGACATGGACGGTACCAACGACGGTCGCATTGGCAGCGACTTGGGCCTGGACTATTGCCAGCCCACGAAGGTGAAGATTATCTGTGACCGTTCAGCTACCAATCTTGACGATTTTGCCGTGATGTGGACAGAGAGCAACAACAATACCCGCCGTGAGGACGGCTCTATCGCCATCGACGAGATGCGTACCGTGCTCAACGCCTCGCGCATACACCTCGCCAATGCCCCCCTCTACACAGCCCCCATCACTTTAGGTGCTGAGGTGGATACCCTGCTGATGCTGACCGATTACGATGGATTCCTCGACGATGACTCCATCAAGGTGGTCTATACGCTTGCCGACATAAAGACGGGCGCAGCTGTCATCATGCAGAATGGCAAGACTTTCTCCAACAGCTTCGAGCACGAGGTGTCGTACACCAGCCAGGCCCTGCTCAGCAGCAGTGCCCTGCCGGTTAACATCCAGATACGCAATACGGGAACGTCGGCTATCGAGAGTGTTGAGGCCACCATCAACGGCGAGAAATTCATGATACCCGACTCGTACGTGGCACCGCGCAAGATACGTAATTTTACCGTACAATATCCTATCGACGACGACTTTGACGGCTACATCACCAGTACGGTCGACGTGGTCTATAACAACGTCTTCAAGCACAACGTTAGCCGCCGTCGCGGCGCGCCGAGCAACGTACGACAGCGCTCACCGCGCATCACCGACCGCGTGTCGGTAGGCAGCGTGGACTGCACCGTCATTTCACAGACCATCGAAGACGGCGCCAACACCTTCCTGTTGGAACTGAATGACCTTGGCCACATGCGCCCAGACATGGCTGTCGTCGTGGGTATCTATGGCCATCCTAATGGCACAGAGCCGCTGACCAACGAGGCTGAAGTCATCGTGCCCGCTACGGAATTCGTAAAGATGGTTGATGCCCGCAAGGCCTACACCACTGTCAGCGTCAGCGGTATCACCGAACCCATCAAGGCCTACGTGAATGCTCGTGTAGTGGAGCAGGAGGATCAGAGCCTGTCGCGCCGCCGCGCCAATGTCTATCGTGTGAGCACACAGAGACGGTATACCGGTGTCGCCTCGCGCCAGAGCTCGGCCATGAGCAGCAATGCGTCGTCCGTCAACCTCTTCCCCTCCGAGGAGCCTCAGGATGTCACGCGCATAGAACCCATCGACATCGATGGCGACAACGCTCACCGCGTCGGCATCACGCGTGAGGATGGCGGCGTCCTCCTGTCGGGTCTCGTCAGTGGTGAGCAGGTGCGCATCTTCAATGCCGAAGGCATGGCCATCTTCAACAAAATAGCCGACGGCAACACCCTCAGCGTGCCCCTGCGTCTGACGGGCGTTTACATGCTCTGCACCGAAAGCGAGACTTACAAGTTCAGATTCTGATTGCAGAAGATTAAAGATAGAATACAATATATAATATAATAATGTTTATGAACAACAAATCTATTTTCAAATTCTTGCTCTGGGTGGTGGCACTGCTCACACCCTTGGGCAGCTACGCCGTGGACGGCTTCGAAGGGCCAACGTGGTACGACTACCGCGACACGTCGTTTGACATCACTAACGGGGGAACCTTCGATAACCCCATCGTCATTACCACTCCCGAGCAGCTGGCACAGCTGGCCTACCTGGTCAACTCGAATATCGAGAACGACACGTATGGCAAAGTCTTTGTGCTCGGCGCAGACATCAACCTGAAGAAGGAGGTCGACGGCAAACGCGTACAGTGGATTCCCATTGGCATTGAAGCGACTAATGTGTTCAAGGGCACCTTCCTGGGTGTCGACGTCAGCCAACTCAATGCTGGCAGCAGCTGGACAGCGGCCATGAGCCACACCATCTCTGGTATGTACACCAGTGGCCGACCCACATCAGAGTTCCGATCGTTCTACTACGGACTATTTGGCAATGTGTCCGGCTTTATAGGATACCTTCGACTGACGGACAGTGAAGTCAGCTTCACGTCAGAAGTCGAATACGCGGGAAGTGGTTATGGGGGTTATGTCGGCTTGCTTTGCGGCAGGACACACAAACACATCTATAATGTTTCGGTAGAAGGAAAAATCAACGTCCAAGGGCGACACCACAAAAATTATGTTGGAGGTATTGTGGGATACGTCGGTGTTGACGACGGAATCAATAAAGAAGCCGGTATCGCCCACAGCACATTCAAGGGCCATATTGAGGCGTCAGGCGACTATGGCGTGGGAGGCATCTGCGGCGAAGTTTTCAAAGGAAACATTACAGACTGTGCGTCCGACGTAACTATCAAAGTAACTTCCAATGGTGAACCTGACTACTGTAATGCAGGTGGCATTGTGGGCTATATTTCCCATGACGGTAGGGTCAACGCATGCGTATCGGCAGGAACAATCACTGGTATCCACGTTGGCGGCGTCTGTGGTACAGTTATGAACTGGCACTCCTATGATTCCCCCGGAACGGCTTATCTGACATCTTGCGCCAGCAGCTGCACCCTTGAGGGAACGGGCGGCAACATAGGCGGCATATTGGCAGGATCGGTAGATAATCCCGCTGCACACGTTTTCCGCTGTTCCTTTAACGGACACATCAAGGGCGGTAATGCCGCTCGCGTGGGTGGCATCGCCGGCGTGATGCCTGATGTGAAGGACGAGCTGCTTTCGCGCTGTCTCATGCTGGGCACCATGGAACCTTCTACCGCTACCGACGCTCTGACGGGTGCCATCGTGGGCGAGGCTCAGAACTCTAAGCAGACCATCGCCAACTGCTATTACGACCGCACGCTCTTCGAGGGCCTGACCACTGGCAACGATTCTACGCATGTCACCATCAAGGGCCTCACCACGGCCGAGCTGACCACTGGCGTTGCTAAAGACGTGCACCTCCTCGACATCGACGAGTCTGCCAAGTCGCGCTTCACTCTGCGCAAGGGCTACTACCCTGCCATCTGTAGCGACGAGGCTTGGCGCAGCATCCTCCAGTTTGAGAAGCCCGCCGGCAACTCAGAGTGGATCAATAAGATTTTCGACAAGGACGTTGTAGACCAGAGCAACACCGTCTACCGCTATGGTGCCTGGCTCTGCTCCGTGCCCGCCGTCATGCCTAAGGGCGACGCTGCCTTTGACCTGGTGAGTCAGGTCACGGCGCCCGCCACCAACGGCACGTGGACGGAGACCGACCGCAGCGTCACCGTGGAGAGCACCGTAGACTTCCCTGAGACCGCCAACTTCCTGGAAATCGACGGCAAGACGGCTAAGGTGACTGCCAATGGCGCGTTCGACGTCACCATCGGCGGCAAGCTGACAAAGAAAGCCAACGCCGTCTTCAACCGTCCCGCTCCGCTCATCACCAGCAAGAAGCTGCATTTCACCGCTACACCCGACCAGTTGTGGGACGGCTCGATAGCCGAGGACTATGCTGTCGGCACCGGTGTGCGCGAGGATCCCTTCCTCATAAAGAATGGCGCCCAGCTAGCCCGTGCCATGCTGAACAACAAGGAGGGCGAGTGCTTCAAGCTGCTCGCTGACATCAACCTCAATACCGATATGTTCGACTACAACGGTAAAGTCAAGGAAAGCGGCAAGAAGGACTGGCACTTCGAGGAGAACGGCATAAGGAAGATGACTTCATGGAAAGCCATCTTCGACGGCGACGGCCACATCGTTCGCGGAATGTATACGAACTACGAGAGTAACGCCCTCTTCGGCGACGTGACAGCCACCGGCTCCATCAGCAATCTCGCCGTCATTGAGTCTGCCTACACGGCGGGGGCTTCGGGCATCCTTGCCCGCAACATGGACGGCAAGATCAGCAACTGTCTGGTGCAAGGCACCGTGCGTCCCGTGGCCACATACGCCAACCGGCAGAACGGCTACTACAGCACCCTGCAGGGCGGCGGCATCGCGGCTACGGTGGGTCCCAACAACCCCGAGGCCGTCATCGAGGACTGCATCACAGCCGTCGCTAACCTGAACGCCTTCAGCGACTACACGCCCTTCGTGCGCATCAGCGACTCCAACCGCGGCACGGTGCGCAACTGCCTCTCGGTGGTGCCCGTCTTCTATTATAACAACGACTGGACCCGCAGCGACAACTCTGCCGCCGGCCACAACTACATCAAGGACTGCTACTGGCTGAAGGGCTACGAGTCCAACAAGAATGGCGCCACGCTCAGCACCATCAACGAGGCCCTGGGACAGCGCGAACGCTGGCAGCTGACGGCGAACTACTTCCCCACGCTGAAGACCTTCGCCGAGACTGACATCGCCAAGCTGCTGATGGTGCCCGTGCGCACTGAGACCCAGTCATGGGACATTCAGCTGCTTGACGGCTTCTCACGCCACCTCGAGTTTGAGCCCGGTGGTGCCAAGTGGGACCGTGTCGGCGACAACTGGGACCTCATCGAAATCGACAGCGACATGGGTGTCATCGCCCCATACGCCAACAACTACGACTCCTCACACGCTTCGGCCGATGACCGCAGCATCAACGGACTGGCACTGATGCGTGGAACGCTGGGCAAGTCGACCATCTTCCTGCCCATGCGCACTAATTCTGACGTCATCAACCGTGGCATCACCTTCGAGGACGACTATGCGCAGAGAATGTGCGTCGCCGCTTTTGACAGAGACTACAACGGCGCCCTCTCGCTTTCCGAGATCAGAGCGGTCACCCCCGAGCAGTTTGCCGAAAAGTTCAACAATTCGGGTGCCTCGATGATCCGTACGTTCCCCGAGTTCCGCTTCTTTAAGCGCATCACCAAGCTCACCAACCAGCTCCGGCAGATGTCGGGCCTTGAGAGTGTGCGTCTGCCCTTCGCCATGACGACCATCGGCAGCGATGCCTTCAACGGCTGCGCCAACCTGAAGGAAGTGACGCTGCCCTCGAAGGTCAGCTATGTGGAGCCCCACCCCTTCTTTAACTCGGGCGTCACCAACATCAACGTAGACCCCTTCAACCAGAACTTCAAGTCGCGCGACGGCATCCTCTTCGATGCCAACAACGGCCTCGTGGCCTATCCTAACGGCCGTGCCGGCGAGGAGATCACCATCAGCGGCGTCGTCTCCACCATCTACGAGGGCGCCATCTACCGCATCAATGGCCTGCAGCGCATCTATCTCGACTTCGACGACTACGACCGCGTCATCCCCGAGCTGGAGTATGGCGGCATCGAGACCACCGACGGCTCGCTCGTCGAGGTCTACGTCAAGGACGGCAGCGAGGACCACAACATTCTCGACGACATACGCAACGACTACTCTTGGACCACCTACAGCAGTGCCAAGAAGCTGTTCCGCTACTACCCCATCAAAGTCGACGAGACCCGTGCCACGACCATGTACCTGGGATTCGACGTCGAGCTGCCCCGCGAGCTCACACCCTACATCGCCGCCAGCGCCATCCCTGCCGAGAACGCCCTGATGCTACAGGAGATGGAGCGCCTCGTGCCCAAGCTGTCGCCCGTCGTGCTGCTGGCCACGGAGCCCGGCCTCTACCGTCTGCTGCCCCGCGACGGCGAGTCGCTGCAGCCCTGGAAGATGTACCGCAACCGCCTCAACGGCTCCGGTGCCGACGGCATTCCCATCTATGCCGAGGACTCCAGCGAGGGTGGCATCTACTCGCTGCAGATGTACAAAAAGTTGGGCATACCCTACTTCGACTACTGTCAGGAAGAGATGTTCCCGCCCTACCGCGCCTATCTGCCCTATAACAGCATCGGCGACGAGCTGCCTATGGGCGTCCACTTCATGATCTCGCAGGAGATCACCGACGGCGACTGGCAGGCTTACGCCATCCCGCACGTCAGCGAACCTGCCAGCCCCGATGACGAGCCGACCATCACCTACACCGGTGTGCTCAGCGACTACGACGGCTCCGACCGCAACATCGTCGTGCCCACCTCTCTCACCGCCTCCGTGCTGAACGGCGAACCGGTGGAAATCAAGCTCGTGGGTCTGGGCAGCAACATCTTCGCCGAGTCGAAGGATGAAATCTGGAACCTCGACTTCACCCGCTTCACTGAGCCGCTGAGGACCTACGACATGGCTTACGGAAAACTCATCGACGAGGTCACCGTCGACCGCAATACGGAGGGCAACCCCTTCTACGATATCGACCCCAAAGCCTATATCTACTTGAATAACGGTGACCAAGGACCCGACGCCAACGCCATAGTCAATGGTCAATGCCAATGGTTGACACTCTACAAAGGCCGCGACTTCCTGCCGCCTACCGACATCAACGCAGACGTTGCCATGCTTGATTACTCATATCTGCCCGCAAAAGACCTTGACGGACAGCCCGTCAGCAAGGCTTACACCGACGTACTGCCTTTCGAGGCTGAAATCCTTGACAATGCCAAGCTCTACACGCTTAAGAGCGTCGACCAGTTGCAGAAGCACTTCGTCTTCACGCCCACCAAGAGCAACATCATCCAGGCTGGTAAGCCCTACGTCATGATCGTGGAAAGCCAGGGGGTATATCTCAGTGGAAAGAACGTCACCATCAAGCACCAGACCAACCGCGACGACGTCACGTCATGGGAGTATGTCGGCATCGGTAGCTCCAATTGCGGCTACTGGGACGGCACCTATGCCACTGTCGACAATGCCACGGCAGCCCGACAGACGGCCTACGCCATGCAGTTCGATGGCACCTTCCAGCGCATCCGCGACAAGTATGAAGGCACCTTCCTGTCGCCCTACAGCGCCTTCTTCACCAGCGGCGGCGATTATTCGTCCATCTATCCCGCCATCTACACCATGGTCATTGCCGACGCCGACGACACCTATGCCCAGAATGTAGAGCCGTTCCCCGCCACCGAGTACGAGAGCGATGCCGACATGAGCGGCTACAAAGTGCCCTTCGCCGTGCTCTGGTGCGGCTCCACCCGCACGCTCTACTTCACCGCTGATGAGGAAGGATACACCATCGGCGACCGCCACGATGGCAACATCATCACCGACGTGTGGACTGGCAGCCGTCTGCTCAATCTGGGCAAGGAGGATCCCGAATGGCTCAACAGCCAGGCCATCAACGCCGAGCGCGTCGTGTTCGACGTCAGCTGCTATGAGCTCCGTCCTAAGACTATGCATGCCTGGTTCAAGGGTATGAAGAACCTCAAGACCCTCGAGGGTCTGGACTGGCTGAACACTTCGGACGTCAAGGACATGAGCCAGCTCTTCCAGGGCTGCACCAGCCTTGAGATGCTCGACCTCTCGAACTTCACCGTCGACGTCACCGACGCTACGCAGATGTTCCAGGGCTGCACCAGCCTCACCACTATCTTCACTAATGGCACGTGGAAGGTGAACTATGCAGGCCACGAAGAGATGTTCGACGACTGCACCAACCTCATAGGCGCCCGCACCTACAGCGAGGGCTACACCGACGGCTATTGGGCCAACAGCGTCGTCGGCTACTTCACGCCCGAGCCCTACGCCCTCTGGTGCGCCGACAACCGCACGCTCTAT
>JAEEGL010434946.1_pt1 | contig 11850 bp, 10 predicted proteins | sample 9134231 | NCBI WGS metagenome assembly JAEEGL01 (sample SAMN16246548, study PRJNA631951) | gut metagenome | biome: gut microbiome; feature: rumen; material: fiber-attached | host: Bos | place: Iran: Karaj | collected 2018-10 | reverse complement strand
TGTGCCAAAGATGCAGGATGCAGGTATAGAAACACTGTATTGTTCTCAATTGGAACGCGTGGATTTGCCGGTTGTAACAGAATTGGGTCAAGATTCACTGCATGATAATACAGAATGTATTATGTTCAGCGCCCCTAATGTTCGTAAATTTGGTAAACGGGTATTTTACAGCAATATGCAACTGAATGTATATGATGATAATATTAATGCCCCAAATCTTACCGAAATAGGCTTTGATTGCGCAGATGTATTTTACGAACTGTGTGGTATAAATAAATCACGCCAACAAAATAGATCACGATAAAACCAAAAAATCCCCGTTGTCGCGGGGATTTTTTTGTGATATAATTCCGACAATAATAAGAAAGGAATGTATATGAAATCAAAAATGATTCTTCTTATGGGTGGCCAAGGCGTAGGCAAGGGCACGCATGCGCGTCGTCTTATTGCGCGGGATGGATATGGTTATGTTGAAACAGGGGCAATATTGCGCGCTTTACCGCCGGAATCGCCTGTGGCCCAAATAATGGCGCGTGGCGAATTGGTCCCAGATTCCGATTTGTTTGACGTTATTGCTGATGCCATTAAGAATAACCCCGGCGATATCATTTTGGATGGTTTCCCGCGCACAGTTGGTCAGGCACAGTGGTTGGTTAAAAACTATGCGGACAAATTTGATATTCGCGTTGTTTATATGAATGTTCCCGAAGATATAATGTTGGCGCGTATTGAAAAGCGGATTCGTGAAGGTGGCGGTCGTGCCGATGATGCGGACGCGGCAATTGTTCGCCGCCGTCTGGACAGTTTTTGGCGTATCACAATGCCGGCGATTGAATGGTTGCGTACCGCCCAGGGAATCAGGTTTGCCGATGTTGATGTAAGTGCCGAAGATGTTAATGTGAATTTTGCAAGAATTTCAAACGCATTGGATTAAACAATACGGCGGCGCACAAATATAAACAAAGCATATCCCATTAGCAACGCCATTATTATCACAAAGATAACAATGCCCGTATCGGCATGTTCTGCAAATGGCAACGCGACATTCATACCGTAATATCCCACAACCAGTGTTGGAAACATCAAAATAATGTTCCACATGGTGAGTCTGTTAATGTAAGTATTGGAATCTATGTTAATGACGCTTTCAAATGTTTCCTTAATAGATTTCAGCATTTTCGTATAACTGGTAACCACCTCTATACCCTGGGACAGTTCAATGCGGGAATCTTCAATCAGTTCTTCGCATTCATCGGTCTTGGCGAAACCGCGCATTTTTTCCAACTTGTCCAACACCGAAAGGTTACCTTTTAATCCTGTCATGTATAATGTATAACTGTTTTCTACATCCAATAACGCCAATAATTCGCGTTTTCTTATTTGCTGTTGCAGGTTTTTCTTGGATGCGACCACGCGTTTGTTTAATTCTTTAAGGCATCTTAGGTAAGATTCCGCAATATAGTAGACAATATTTAATATAAATTCTTCGCGGGATGTTTTTTCGTCTTTTTTAATTTTATCTAACAAATCGCATCTTTTACGGCAAACAGTAATCACACGGTTGGTCGAATAAATAATAGACAATGGTTCCGTGTGCCATTGTGTATCTGTTTCGCGGTTGACAATAGGAAATCGGACAATTATAACCTTGTAATCATCTTCTAGTTCTATACGCGGCTGCTCATCAGGGTCCAAAATATCGGATATAGTATCTTCGTCAATTTTGTATTCTTCCTGTAATTTTTCAAAGTCCGTATGATCGGGGTTTCCGACATTTATCCAAGAAAAGGTCTTTAATTTTTCTGTGTCAAACATCCGCGCCCCCTTTGGTTAAATTTGCGTTTTATTCTAACGCGCAATGGGCAAAAAATCAAATTAAAAACGCACATAAAATAATATAAAATCAAAACACAGAGTTAAAAAAGGCAAAAATGAAAAGTCCATCGGCATATACTATATCGAATTATCTATTAAAGGCATTTGTGGTGATATTGGTTGCTATATTTATATATTGGGCGGTGCATTCCATGGGCCCACTTATATCATTGGTGTTTTAACCCTTCATCAAACGGGCTTTATCTTTTTCCCATTCGCGGCGTTTTATGGTTTCGCGTTTGTCGGCACGGTTTTTACCATATCCGACCCCAAGTAACACCTTTAATTTACCACGATTGTTAAAGTATAACTTTAACGGGAATATGGTTGCGCCTTTTTCATTTAATTTACCAATTAAACGGTTAATTTGTGCACGGTGTAACAGCAATTGCCGTGGCCGTCTTTCATCAAAATTTATATAGCGCGCGGCGGTTGGAAGTCTTTGAATTTCAACCCCGGCCAAGAACAAATTGCCGCCCCTATTTTGCACGAATCCGTCCACAATTGTAACCAAACCATAACGCACAGATTTAATTTCGGCGCCGGTCAGGGATATGCCGGCCTCGATAGTATCTTCGGTTGTATAATTGAACCGCGCTTTGCGGTTTTCAGATACAGTCCCAAATTTAATCATATTGCGTGTCATATTAAATCTTTATCTTTGGATACAATCTTTTTGTGTTCTCTACAACTATATCACAGAATTTTTCAAATGGTATATTTTTTATATCTGCGACCACGCGTGCGGTTTCAACAACGAATGCCGGCTCGCAAACTTTGCCCCGGTATGGCACAGGCGCGCAATATGGGGAATCTGTTTCGACAACAATTCTGTCGGCCGGGATTTTTGTAAACACATCGCGTATTTCACCGGCATTTTTAAATGTTATAATGCCACTTGCCGAAAAAAAGAATCCGCGGTCCAGCATTTTCTTTGCCAACCCCCAACCGGACGTAAAGCAATGCATAACCCCGCCAATTTCCGGGAATTCGGCCAATACGGCGACGGTATCATCTTCGGCATCACGCGTATGAATTGCCACGGGCAATCCCGCGCGCCGTGCCATTTCTAATTGCTCTGTGAACAGTTCTATTTGTGCGCCCCGCGTATTGGCCGCCATTTCATGATAATCCAAGCCAATTTCGCCAACGCCTAAAACCCGCGGATGCGCCAAAATTTCATCTGTTATGTAATCTGCCGCGCGGGTGCCTGCGTATTCAGGGTGAATACCAATTGTTGCAAAAACATTATCATATTTTTCTGCCAATTTTATAGCCCCCAGAACATCTTGGGGGTCGGCGGTTGGACAAATAATATAGTCAACACCTGCGGCACGTGCGCGTGCGATGACGGCATCCACGCCACCATCTTTATCTATATCGTATGTCAAATGGCAATGGGTATCTAACAGCATTTTTTTATTTCCATGATTATTTTAAATATAGCGATTTCCGGTTCCAGATTGACGCGACTGATATCGGCGATTGCGTGTGTTGCGGCGGGGTAAAGTTCCGCCAAACCAAAGTGCGCAATTGCGTCCAGCAATATGCCGTACAGTTCTGGGTATGGTGCGATTTGCCGTGCGATATTCATGGCATCTGTTTCGGTTGAGTTTTTCTTTTGCACCATTTTGACCAATTCAGCATAGATTTCATCACCACCTGATTGTTTTATACCCGCGATGCGTCCAAAAGACCCATTTGCCAACCTTAGTGTTTCATCATCCACCACTTCGTTTGGCATAAATCGTGCGCACAGCCGGCGCAAATCAGAAATCGACAGTGGGCGCATCTTTTCCACGCGGGCGCGCGACCGCACAGTTGGCAAAACAGCAGACAATTGGTGTGTTACCAGCAAGAATAATGTCTTGGCAGGTGGTTCTTCCAGTAATTTCAAAATCGCGTTTTCGGCGGCAACGGTTAATTCATCGACCGAGTCGATTAAAACCACGCGCCATTCACCGGACATAGACGACATCTGCATCTTTTCGATTGCGGCGCGCACGGTATAGACCGAAATAGATTTCCCATCTGATTTAATCTTGCCGTCTTTGTCGATATTGCGGTCCATATCGATAATAAAGAAATCCCCGACATTACCATATACCATTTTGGCGATGTTATACGCCAATGTTGCCTTGCCGATGCCGCGCGGCCCGGTCAGCATCCAAACCGGATGCACCGGGTGCGCATCGCGATTATTCCATGCCGCCAGAAATGCGTTCATTGTCGCATCGTGCCCGATAACATTATCATTGTCCATCGGGTGCGGAAATTCATAAAGATTTGCTTTTTTCTTTGCCATTTTATTTACCAAAAATCATAACCATAATATTTTTCCATGCGCGGGCCAAGAATTGGATTTTAGACACTTTGTTTTTGGCAACCAAATCAGCGCGCGCAATTACGCGACCATTTTGTTCGGCGATAATTTCACCAATTTTATCGCCCACCCGCACAGGTGCGGCCACCGGGTCATCATATCGGGCCAACACGCGCACGCCTTTTGTTCCAACTTCTTTATTTGTTGTAATGGCAAAGTTTTTCGCAACCGTTGCGGTAACGGTTTTCTGTCGTCCATACCAAACCGGCACTTCCACAACATCATCTCCCGGACGATAGAACACGCGTGTTGCGGTTGTTGTGAACCCGTGGGTCAGCAATTTTTTCATCTCGGCCGCCAGTGCGTCATGACCTTTGCCATGGAATCCGTTTATAACACCGATAAGGCGACGACCACCGGATGTGGCACTGGCCACCATACCATATCCGCCACTGTCTGTATGCCCAGTTTTAAGGCCGTCTGCCCCCGGCATAATGAACAGCAATTTATTATAGTTCACCGTATGTGTGCGCCCCCAATCGCGACACCAATCGGTTTTATAGTCGCCAAATTCGAACCGTTTTGTTGCGAACATAGGATATAAATCCGGATAATCAGCAATCAAATGATATGCCAATGTTGCCAATTCGCGGCTTGTCATCATATTGTTAGGATTCGGCAATCCGGACGCGTTTCCAAATGTTGACAGGGGCATTCCAATTGCGCGGGCTTTATTTGTCATTTGTTCAGTAAATTTATTTTCATTGCCGGCCAATGCCTCGGCCACGACAACGGATGCATCGCCCCCCGAAAGAACAATTAAACCCAAAATCGCATCGCGCACGGTAATTTCTTGACCGGCAGACAGGCAAATCTTGCTTGCGGGATACCATTCTGGTTTTTGATAGTCCGCGTTTTCTCCGACCGGCAATTTGGAATCCAACGAAAGTTCGCCTGATTTGACCCTATCAAACAGCACCGCCAAAGTCATAAGTTTTAACATAGAGGACGGTGGCATAAGTGTATCGGCCGCCTTGGCAACGATTTCTGTGCCGGAATCATAGTCAATTAAAAATGCAGATTTTGCGGTTGTTTTGAATTCCGCCGCGGTCGCGCCCGCGACCAGTGACATAGATAATAAAAGTGTGGGATAAATCTTTTTCATACCATCATAATAACAATAAGATTTTTCATTTCAAACAGATTTTTTACAAAAATGCGCTTGACCCCGAATCGCAATTTTTGGTACAATGATATCGTCATAGAATAAAAAAAAGAGAGGAAGGGCAATGAAATTCAGTTATACTTTGCTGTTTGGTGCGATTGCATCGATTATCGCTTTCGAGGCCTTTGCGGTCAGCAAGACTGTCACGACCCAGGGGTATGTTGATACCAAGGTTGCGACCAAGCAGGATAAATTGACGGGAAGCAGCGGTTATGCCGTCACATACGGCGCATCCGCCGGGACAACGGGTTCGCGTCAAATTGTGACATCGCTTGGCACATCAACAACGGCAACAACATTACCGACAACGGGCGCGGTTGTAACGGGCCTGAACGGGAAACAGGGAACCATAAACGGTCCGGCAAACAGTGTTGTTACATATACCGGCACGGCGGGTTCTACGGGTTCCAAGGGCGTGTACCAGGCATCGGGTTCTTACAGTTCGCAAACAAATAACCTGGCCGAGGCGGGACATGTAAACGCGGCGGTAACAAACGCGTTTAATGCACATATTGATTGTAACACATACGCGACACCAGGCGACACAACCAGTGATTGCCTGCTGTGGAATGTGAACAATTTGTCGGGCACATATATGCCGGAAAACCAATAACCGCGCCGTCATCCCGGTACACCGACCCGTCATACCGATGTAAATCGGTATCTTGTCGGTTCAAGATGCAGATAATGTGTCAGGCGGTAATACAGGGATCCCGGCCTATACCACCCACAAAAAACTTTGTTTTTTGCGGGACCCGGACGCCGGGATGACGGAAAAAAAGAGAGAATAAAAAGAGAGAAAATATGAAAAAATTATTCTTTGTCGCATTGTTATCATCTTTAGCCATTGGTTCGGCCCGCGCGGAAAATCCCGACCTTATGACGCTTATCGGTGCATCATCCGCCGGCGATGATTATGGATTTATAGATAACAAGGGTTACAACAACAACGGATCGACATATAATTTAAGCACATCAGATTATAATTCATTTGCGGTTGATTATGGCAACAGTGGTGTCGTACGTGGTCATGGCCGTTGCAGCACGCGTGCGGGCGATTCCGGGACGTGGGATAATGACACATACAATGTAATATCCGGTAATTTTGTCGATAGCCTAACCGATGAAACGGGACAAACCGGTGCTCTGTATTGCTATTGCGGGTTGGACAGTTATACGCCCCAAAATGGCTCTGCCCAGAGTTTGTCTGGTTCGTGGGTGTTCTACGGTGACAGCCAGGCGTCTGGGGACGATGGTTGCGCAGGAATTTGTTCATCAAGTTGTGCAATCGCCCTGAATGGGGGAAAGACTCTCGCGTTCCGGGCTGCAGTATTTAATGCCTATGCGCCGTCGTCTTCGGCATCGGGCGATGCAATAACAACCCGAACCTATGTTGATAATTTATTGAACACGAAACAGGCGAAAATCACGACCACCGGCACAAATAAACTTATGACCTTTGGTTCTTCGGCGGGGAATATTGGTTCGCGTGATATTGTGTCTACGCTTGGCACGTCCACCACGGCAACCACGGTGCCAGAGGTCGGCCCAATTGTTACTGGTTTAAACGGTAAACAAAACACGGTCAACGGCACGGCAAATTTTGTTATGACCGGCACCGGTACGGCCGGCACACTCGGCGAAAAACCGGTGTACAGTTCCAGTGTGCAAAAATCCAACGCCCTGGTCACGGCCCAGACGATAAATACCGCGGCAATGGACGCGGCCAACAGTGAAATGATGTGTCACACCTATGTCGCCAACGCATCCCAAACCCCCGAGAATTGCCTGCTGTGGGCGATAAACTCAACATCACCTACAGGATTGGAAATATTCAATTTAGCTAACATTATCGGAACTACTCAGATGACGGCACTTACATCAACAAAGAGCAGTGGCGAAACAAATAGAGGGGATCCATCGGCGTATGGTATTGCTGGCCAGAGTTCTGCGTATGCAATTGATTTTGGGGATAAAGGTGTTGTAAAGGGGTATGGCCGTTGCAGTACCCAAAGTGGAACCAATAATTCCGAAACTTGGTCGAACCCAACAACATTTGTTGATTTAACCGATGAAACTGGTCAAAGTGGTGCAAGATATTGCTATTGTACATTAACCAGTTATACTCCCGTCGGTGGTTCGCCCCGGTCATTATCAGGGCCTGGTTGGGTATATTTTGATTCTTGGTCGGGTGGCACTGGGGCTAGCAATTGCGCGAGTTCTTGTGCAAATAATTGTGGCGCTTGGTCAGGAAATTATGTTAGCAACTCTAATAAAAAATATCGTGCCATGATGTATAATGCTTATGACTAATTGCTCATACAGGTACCTTATAAATTCACCCCGCATTTGCGGGGTGTTGTTTTTTGTGGTGACGGTAAAAATGCGGGTCGAATGCCCCGCAACACTAACCACTAACACTAACCACTAACACCAACCACTAACACCCGTCGCGGCACGCCGCGCCGCGGTCGTGACGGACTAACCACTAACACTGCTCATTAACACATCCCCATCCGTGCCCGTAATATCGACATCACAGATTGTTTTTGCCGGAATCGGTGCACCAGAAATGCGTACCGGAATATCGTCCGGTGTGCGTGCCATGTTGTCTGATTCCACCAAAACCGATTGCACCGTCCCGACCAAGCCAGCCATAAATTCGCGCATATTTTCCGCCGCCGCATCGGTTATCAATTTTACCCGGCGTTTGGAAACTGCGCGCGGAATTTGCCCATCCATTTCCGCCGCCACCGTGCCGGGGCGGGGCGAATATGGAAACGCATGCACGTGTATCGGTTTTAATTCCCGTACCAAAGCCAATGTTTCGGCAAATAATTCGTCTGTTTCCCCCGGAAATCCACAGATTATATCCCAACTGAAACTGACGCGGCCGTCCGCAATGCGCACCAATTCGCGAACCATGTCCGCCGTGTGCCGTCGCCGCATCGCGCGTAAAATCGTATCCGACCCGGACTGCATAGAAAGGTGCAGGTGTGGCATAAACCGCGGTTCAATCTTCATCATTTCAATAATGTCGCGAATTGTCGGCACCGCCGGGTCAACCGAAGAGAGTCTCAAACGCCGCATCGCCGGCGCGTCCGCCAATAATCGCCGGCATAAATCCGCCAATAAAAACGGTTTTCCATCATAATTTTTAATATAAGATGCCGCATCCACCCCGGTCAGGACGATTTCCCCAAACCCATTTTGGGTCGCACGGCATACATCCGCCAATATATCATCATATTCAAATGATACGGCCGGCCCACGCAGAATGCGCGTTACGCAATATGTGCAATCGTGGTTGCAACCGTTTTGAATCTGAACGAACTTTTTTGATAGTTTTTCGTCCCCGTCAAAGTTACCCGTGAACGGATTGCCGCAACTGCCACCACCAATATACGCATCAATATTCATCTTTTGCGCATTAGGAATAACAACCGCCCCCGGAATCTTTTTGAATAAATCGGGGTTGCGTGTCGCCGCGCATCCGGTTATGAAAATAGTTGCCCCGGGGTTTTCGCGTGCAATTTTGCGAACAGTTTGGCCACATTGTCGTTCGGCCTCGGCGGTGACGGAACAGGTGTTCACAATCACGGCGCAAATTCCGCGCCCCGCCAACATATTTTTTATCTTTTCGCATTCCAACGCGTTAAGCCGGCAACCGAAAGACAAAGTTTTTATATAATTTTTATCATTTTCTACTTGCATTTTGACCATCCTTGGGGCATTATAGCGAAACGAAAGCATATTTCAACAAAGGATTTATAATGGCACGCACAACAAATTCTGATACATTACCATTTGTGGAAAGCAGATATGAACTGGGGATGCTGGCATCGCAACGCGTTCGTGATTTGAACGGTGGGGCCACGCCGGTGGTGGAACGTGGAACTGATAAGCCGACCGTAACCGCACTGCGCGAAATTGCCAGTGGCAAATTAGATGTCGCAAATCTGCGCCATGAATTTGTGCAATCTTATAAAGAAACACCAGCCGTTGAAAACGCCGAAGAAACACTGGAAGTCAACAGTGTTGACCCGGCACTGCGCGAAATTGACGCGGAATTGGAAGAAACATTGATTTCCGAAGAACCGGAAAATGCCGCCGAATTGGTTGCCGATGATGTTGCGGACGACGATGCGTCTGACGACGAATAATTTATAAAAATCCGGAGATGTCGCATAGTTGGTCTAGTGCGCCACATTGGAAATGTGGTATACGGGCAACCGTATCAAGGGTTCGAATCCCTTCATCTCCGCCATGTTAAAATCTTAAAAATCCACCAAACGGTGGATTTTTTGATTTTACCGGCGGAGATGAAGGGATGTGTGCGAGCGTATGCGCGCAGCACACAATACGAAGATGCACAATTAGAAAAATCATAAAAACGGAGTTTTTGTTCCCACGAGTTTTTATAGATTTTTCTTATTGCGCATCAAGGAGGCCTGGCAAATTTATCTTAAAAATCCGCAATCGCGGATTTTTTGATTTTACCGGCGGGGATGAAGGGATTCAAACCCGGTAAAAATTCCACTTGTCGTGTGGGCCTAAAATCTGTATTATATATACGGTGTAGAGCAGGGGATTTTTAATATGAAATATCGGGGGCTGACCGCGGCGCGCGTGTTGGAAAATCGGCGAAAATATGGCGCAAATACTATGCCGGAACCACATGCAAAAACGGTGTGGCAATTTTTATTGGATGTGTTTCGCAATAAAATCAATCTGATTTTGTTGATTATGACGATTATATTCGCGGTGCTTGCGGTGTTTGGCTATGGCGAATTGACCGAGGCATTGGGAATTGGCGCGGTTCTGGTCATTGTATGTATCGTAAATGTTGTAACCCAAATGCGCGCCCAATTCAGTACGATTGAACTGCGTCGCCGCGCGTCAAAGCAAATGTGCAATGTTGTGCGTGGTGGCCGTATTCGCAATATAGACAGCACAGAAATCGTTGTCGGCGACACTGTCGTAATCCAGGCGGGCGAAACAATCCCGGCCGACGGGTACATTATTCATGGGCATATTACGGTCAATAATTCCGTCCTTAACGGCGAAAGTGCCGAGGTTCATAAGTCCCCAACCCCAAAGTTCAAATATGATGTTTCGGCAACCATTACTGCGAACGATTATGTTGATTCAAACCACTTGTTTGCGGGCACCACAGTCCAAGGTGGGGGCGGTGTAATGTATGTTACACGCGTGGGCATAAATACTGAAAACGCGCGGATTTTGGCAACATTGGATAATGTCGCAGATGTCAAAACTACACTGCAATTACAATTGGACCATTTGGCGGGCATAATCGGCAAGATAGGCGCGATTTGCGCGGTGTCTGTTGCGGTGCTGATTATGGCAGTGCATTTCATACGCGATGGGGCAACCACTACTGGGAATACTGTTTACATAATCATATCGGCGATGACATTGGCATTAACAATCTTTATCGCCGCGGTTCCCGAAGGTTTGCCGTTTATCATCGGAATTATCACCAGTCAGAATGCGAGAAAAATGACACGGGCAAATCTGTTGGCCAAAAATCCGCATAAAATCCCCGAGGCCGGCAATATTCAACTGTTGTGCACCGACAAGACAGGAACGATAACATTTGGTCGGATGCAGCCCGTGGCGAATTACATTGGCGATGGAACAAATGTCGGGTTTGATGTTAAATCGTCTGGGGCCACATTGGAAATTGCCAATAATATAGTTCTGAATGGCCGCGCGATGTTGGATGCAAACGGTAATATAGTCGGCGGAAACAGCACGGAACGCGCACTGTTTGGGGCTTTGGATTTGACCGCGCGGCGAATTTCGGCAATTAAACGCACATATCAAACAATTGCCAAGATTCCGTTTTCCAGTGCACGCAAATTTTCCGCCACAACGGTGCGTTCGTCGGATGGAATTCGCACCTATGTTATGGCGGCACCTGAAATAATATTGTCGCATGCACACAGATATATTGATGCCGATGGTAGGGTTCATTCAATGCGCACGGCTAAGATTCGGCGATTAATGCTTACGAATGCGCGCCGGGCAATGCGGGTAATTGCAACGGCATACTATGACGGGAAAATATCTGATAATAAAATTCCGGACGGTTTGGTGTTTGTCGCATTGTCTATTATGCGGGATGAAATTCGCCCGGGTGTGGCCGATGTGGTTGGGGAACTGCGTCAATCGGGTGTTCGGGTTATGATGATAACCGGCGATAATTTGGAAACCGCGCGTGTTATCGCAAATGAATCTGGCATCATTGCAAATGATTCAGATATTGCGATTGGTGCGCCCGAATTTGATGCGCTGTCGGATGCGCGTGCGCGGCGCATTTTACCAAGAATATCTGTAATTGCGCGCGCGACCCCACAAACAAAACTGCGCGTGGTTGAATTGGCGCGTATGGACGGCATAAGTA
>JAEEGL010257586.1_pt1 | contig 11850 bp, 12 predicted proteins | sample 9134231 | NCBI WGS metagenome assembly JAEEGL01 (sample SAMN16246548, study PRJNA631951) | gut metagenome | biome: gut microbiome; feature: rumen; material: fiber-attached | host: Bos | place: Iran: Karaj | collected 2018-10 | reverse complement strand
TTCATGCTAAGGGTGGCTATATTGAGTTGTTTGGCGACACTAATATAGTGATTATCAATGAGATATGCAATATTTCTCAAAGAAATCAACCTTAGCATTTTTTCGTTTTTAGCTACTTGCGAAACTTAAATCACCTTTCTTGAAAAGGATATTAACATTTACCGGAATCAGGCCATGGAACACTTCCGAGAGGAGTTTCCGGGCATGAGCAATCACGCCTATAAAATGGCAATTGTCTTTTTCGCCGGACTTCCCAATTCACTCATTGGCCTCCTCATGAACAAGACCACGCCCACCATCCGCACAGAACGCTCATTATTAAGAAAAAAGATCTCCGACTCCACTGCCCTTCACAAGGAAGATTTTCTCAAGCTCCTGGATAATTACCAACGCGAGAATAAGGCCCGGTCTCGTTAAAACCCGTGAAATGGAACCGTCTCACTATTAGCAACTTATGCAAAATCTTCCTCCGCGTTTTTTTTGCGGAGGAAGAATCACATAAAGTGCTTCGTGTCAACTATTTCCATTTCACGCACCGGTGGTTCAGGAAACTTAAGGAGACCGTTTTGTAAAACTGATTATTATCCCACCTAACAAGAAATCAACCCCGCCGCTTGTTATCAGTGAATTTTTTTTATATCTTTGTCTATCCAAACGATGTTCTTATGAAGAAAGGAATTATTAGACTCCTGTGTCTCCTGCTGGGCCTGAACGTGTTCACAGCCTGCTACGGTCCCTATCGCGGCCCTGAGACAATGGATTCTAAGCAGATTCAGCAGGAGCTGAAGGACTTGCAGAAGCAGCAGGAAGAAGCTGAGGAAGAACCGGAAGAGGAGCCTGTAGCTCCGGAACAGCAATAATGCCCTTCCACAGCCATCTTCTTAAATGGGAAGCCTGGGTGCACCCCCTCAGACAATTGTTCTGGGAGTGCACCCTTCGTTGTAACCTCCATTGCCGCCACTGCGGCAGCGACTGCACGGCCTCGGCCCTGGCTCCCGACATGCCTTTTGAGGACTTCGAGAAGGTGCTGCTGCGTATCAGGGAGGCCTATGATCCCCGGGACATCCTGGTCATTTTCTCCGGCGGGGAGCCCCTCATGAGAAAAGATTTGGCCCAATGCGGCCAGCGTGTCCAGGAGTTAGGATTCCCGTGGGGACTGGTATCCAATGGTTATTTTTTGACGCCGCAGAAGGCCCTTGAACTGCTGAAGGCCGGGATGCGCACGGCTACCATCAGTCTGGATGGACTGGAGGAAGAGCACGACTGGATGCGCGGTGTTCCGGGGTCCTTCGCCATGGCCGATGTCGCCATCCGCTACCTGGCTTCCGTCTCCTTCCTGGGCTTCGACGTGGTTACCTGTGTGACGCAGAAGAACATCGGCCAGTTAAATCAAATCAAGGAATACCTCCTGGCCGCAGGGGTCAAGGCCTGGCGCATCTTTACCGTTTTTCCCGTGGGCCGCGGTGCTACGGACCCTGCTTTGCAACTCACGCCGGTGCAGTACCGGGGACTGATGGAGTTTATAGTGGCCTGCCGGAAAGAAGGCCGCATCAAGGCCAGCTACGGCTGCGAAGGCTTTCTGGGGCCTTACGAAGGGAAGGTCCGGGACCATCTATTTTCCTGTCAGGCGGGCCTCAGCATTGCCTCCGTACGCATAGACGGCAGCATCTCCGGCTGCACCAGCATCCGGGCATCCTATAGCCAGGGCAATATCTACGAAGACGATTTCGTGGAAGTGTGGGAAAACCGCTTCGGCCTGTTCCGGGACCATACGCCTTTCAAGACTGGTCCTTGTGCAACCTGCAAATGGTGGAAAAAGTGCCAGGGCAACGGCATGCATCTGCGAGGAGAGAACGGTGAACTCCTCCTGTGCAACCTGGAAAGAATCCTTTAGCCGTTTACTTAGCCAGATTGAAAATCTCCAGTCCCATGAGGGAGGCGGTGAGCATGATGGCTCCGGCCAGCAGTACACCGCCCAGGGCCGCCATAGTGCTTTTCTTGAAGTCCATATCCAGGATGCTGGCGGCCAGCATGCCGGTCCAGGCGCCGGTGCCGGGCAGCGGAATGCCCACGAACAGGAACAGGGCCCAATAGAGGCCTCTGCCGGCTTTCGCTTCCAGTTTTCGGCCCCCTTTCTCCCCTTTCTGAAGGCACCAGGTAAAGAACTTGCCTATATATTTCTTGTCCTTTCCCCATTCCAGCACCCTGCGGGCAAAGAGGAAAATGAAGGGGACGGGAATCATATTGCCGATAACCGCCACGATAATGGAAGGAATCAGGGGAAGGCCCCAGAAAACGGCATAGGGCAATGCGCCGCGAATCTCGATGAGCGGCAGCATGGAGATGAGGAAAACCCAGAAGTACTTTTTCATCGGTCGGTGTAAGCGGGCATATTGGCGGCGATGAGCGCGCGGATTTCTTCCTTGGCCTCCCTCCAGCGGGGGATGTCAATCTTGGTGCCGATGACCTCCACCACCTTGGCGGCAATGATGGAGCCCACTTCCCCGCAGACCCTGAGCGGCAGGCCCAGGGAATGGGCATAGAGGAAGCCGGCCGCATAGGTGTCTCCGGCACCGGTAGCGTCAATGGGCTTGGCGGGCCAGGGCTCAATGAAGTGGTACTCGTTTCCGGATTTGACCATGGAACCGGATTTTCCCACCTTCACCACGGCAATCTTGCAGAGGCGGGACAGTTCCAGGATGGCTTCCTGCGGCTCTTTCTTGGTGAAGGCCTTGGCCTCGGTCTCGTTGGCAAACACAATGTCTACGTAGTTCTCAACCAGGTTGTGGAAAAAGGCCAGGTTGGAGTCCACTACGTTGTAAGAGGCCATATCGATGGATATGGTGCAGCCGGCGGCCTTGGCCAGGCGGGCAGCCTTGGAGATGAGCTCCTGGTTCTGAACCAGATAGCCCTCAATGTGGAAGTAATCGTATCCTTCGAAGAAAGAGGGATCCAGGTCGTCGGGACCCAGTTCCAGGGTAGCGCCCATATAATCGGCAAAAGTCCTCTCCGCATTGGCGCCCGTAATGAAAACCATGCATCGGCCGCTGGACTTGGTTCCGTAAAGCATCTGGGCACGTACGCCAAACTGTTCCATGGAACTCTTGAAGAGGTTGCCCAAGTCGTCATTCCCTATCTTTCCCACGTAGCCGGAAGGCATGCCGAAGATGGCCGTGCAGGTGATGGTGTTGGCCGCGCTGCCGCCCGGAACGTATTTGACGCCGTATTCCTTCAGCGCCTCCCAGATGCGGTCGCCGGTTTCCATGTCCACGTGCTGCATGCTGCCCAGGGGCAGGTGAAAGGTCTTGAGAAGGGTGTCGTCCGGAAGGACGGCCAGGATGTCGGTGAGGGCGTTGCCGATTCCGAGGATGGATTTCATACCAGGAGTGTTTTAACTCACAAATTTAGCCATTATTTGACAATTTTCCACTACCTTTGCAAACATGCAAAAGAAAACCAAAAGTATCCTCTCCTATATCTTCTGGACGGCCGTCGCAGCGGTCCTGGTTTACTTTTGCCTGCGCAACATCGACTGGGCCCAGTTTGTCCAGGCGCTGGAGGTATGCAAATGGGAGTACGTCATTGCGGCCATGGTGCTGGGGCTGATTTCTCTCTTCCTCAGAGGTCTCCGCTGGCGCATGCTCCTCACCCCCATCGACCCGGCGACCAGCATCCTTACCTGCTTCAACGCCTACAACATCTGCAGCGTCACCAACATAGTCCTGCCCCGTGCCGGGGAAGTGATCCGTCTGGCCTATATCGTAAAGCATTCCTCGCGGGACGAGGAAGGAAAAAGGGTGCTGACGGCCGATAAAGTATTCGGGACGGTGGTTATCGAGCGCGCCTGGGACATTGTCTTCGTGACGGTGCTGGCCACCCTGTTCACCGTTTTTAACTGGAGCGCCTTCGGTTCCTTTTTTTCAGAACTGGTGGGAGCCATAGGCACCCGGAAAGGTCTCCTGTGGCTGGTAGTAGCCCTGCTCCTGTTCATCCCCGTCTTTGTCGCTCTGTCCAAGCGCCTGCAGCACAAGGGTGGCCTCTGGGCCAAGACCTGGGGCGTCCTGGAAGGAATAGGCAAGGGGCTGGGAACCTTCCGGCATATGAAAAACGGCTGGCTGTTCATCCTTATTACAGCTGTAATCTGGGTTCTGTACTGGGTCATCAGCCTTTGCATTCTCTGGGCACTCAGTGACATTGACGCCTTTGCCTCCATCACCCTTACGGAAGCCCTGTTCCTGTCCATCGTGGGCAGCATGAGCTCCCTGGTACCGGTGCCCGGCGGCTTCGGCGCCTATCACGGCCTGGTGGGCGGTGCCCTCAAGAGCCTCTGGAATATTCCCATGAGCACCGGTATGGTATATGCCACGCTCAACCATGAGTCCCAGATTATTGTCCAGGCCGTCGCCGGTCTGGTATCCTACATCCACGAGAGTTTCTTCCGCAAGAAATGAAGTTCGCGCTCATTGGCCACCCTGTAGCCGGATCCTTGAGTCCGACCCTGTTTTCCGCCGCCTATGACGGACGTTATCCCTATGATTTGCTGGATTTCGAGGTGTTTGAAGACGCCTGGAACGCATTTCTGGCCCAATATACCGGCATCAATGTAACCGCCCCTTTCAAGCAGGACGCCTATGCCCATGTGGACTGGCTGTCGGAAAGCGCCCGCGCCACAGGAGCCGTCAATCTGGTGGTAAAGGCCGATGCCGGGCTTCGCGGCTACAATACCGACGTGGACGGCATCGTGAACTCGGTGCGGGAAACGGGGCTGCCGGTGGCCGATGCCCTGATAGTGGGTACGGGCGGTGCCGCCCGGGCCGCCATCGTAGCGGCTCAAAAGCTGGGCTGCCAGATCACCGTAGCAGGCCGATCGGCCGAAAAAGTGGAATCCCTGGCCCGGACCTTCGGCTGCCTCGGCGCCTCTTTGGGCGAGATTTCCTCCCTTACACCGGCGCTTGTCATTTATACAATTCCAGGTGGTGCGCCCGTGCCCCAGGGCCTGAATTTTGCAGAGTCCGTGGTGCTGGAGGCCGAATATAAGCGGCCCGCCCTGTCCGCCCTTCCCTGCAAGGCTTACATCCCCGGACAGCGCTGGCTCCTCTGGCAGGCCGCTGCCGGATACGAGCTGTTTACCGGAGAGAAACCGGATATGCAAAACCTTTTTAACGCTATATAATTATGTCACTGAACAAAGTAATGCTTATCGGTAACGTTGGCAATGATCCCGAAGTACGTTACCTTGAATCCAATCCCCAGAATCCGCAGGCCAATGCCAAGGTGGCCTCTTTCCGCCTGGCGACTACGGAACGCTATCGTGACCGCAACGGAGAAACCCGTGAAAACACCGAATGGCACAACATTGTGGTCTGGCGCAACAACGCCGACGTGGTAGAAAGATTTGTCCACAAAGGCAGCCAAATATACATTGAAGGCAAACTCCGCACCCGCCAGTGGACAGACCAGACCGGCAACAAGCGCTATACTACAGAGGTAGTGGCCGATACCCTCCAGCTCCTGGGCAAACGTCCGGACGCAGACCAGAACCAGCAGGGCGGTTATCAGGGCGGCTACGCCCAACAGCCCGCCAGCGTCCAGCCCGCTCCGGCTCCGCAGCCCCGGCCGGCACCCGTCAATCCCGGCTACCAGGGACCTCTCCCTGCATCCGAACCGTCAGACGATCTGCCGTTCTAAGTTTTTTGCGTGGATGTAACCTGCTATTCCTCAGCACTTTAACGAATCACCCCCTAGCCCAAACGGCCAGGGGGTGATTGTATAATATGCTCATTATCAAACGCTTTCGCCCACGCAACCTACGGCAGCAGCGCCGCCAACTCATCAATCTGTTCCGGGGTGGTGGCCCAACTGGTGGCGAAACGCACCACGGTACGGCCGTCCGGAAGGTGTTCCCACACTTCGTATTTCACCTTTCCTTCCAGGGCCTTGGCCGTTTCCGGAGGCAGGATGACAAACTGCTGGTTGGTAGGAGAATCCAGGAACAGTTCATAGCCTTTGGCCACAAACATCGCCTTCATCTGCATGGCCAGGTCAATGGCCTTCTGAGCAATCATCAGATAGAGCCCGTCCGTAAACAGGGTCTCAAACTGGACCCCCGTCAGACGTCCCTTGGCCAGCAGGGCTCCGTGCTGTTTCACCATGGTAAAGAAGTGCTCCGGGGCCTTTCCGGAAGGGAAAACAACGGCCTCTCCACAGAGCGCTCCCACCTTGGTGCCGCCAATGGTAAACACCTCGCAAAGCCCGGCCAGCTCCTGCAGCGTAACATCGCACTCCGGACTCATCAGGCCGTAACCCAAGCGGGCACCGTCCACAAACAAAGGCAGGGAATACTCCTCGCAGACGGCATGGATCTCGGTCAGTTCCTTCTTGGAATAGATGGTTCCGTATTCCGTGGGGAAGGAGATGTACACCAGTCCCGGGAACACCATATGCTCATACGAGCCATCGGCATAATACGTTTCAAGATAAGCCTTCAGTTCGGAAGCCCATATCTTCCCCTGATGCTGGGGAATGGTGAGGACCTTGTGGCCGGTATACTCCACGGCACCTGCCTCGTGAACGGCGATGTGCCCAGTGGTGGCCGCCACCACGCCCTGGAAGTCCTTGAGCATGGTAGCAATGACGGTGGAATTGGTCTGGGTGCCGCCGGTCAGCAGAAAGACTTCGGCCTGGGGGCAACCCGTCGCCTTACGGATAAGGGCCTTGGCCGATTGGGTGAAGCAGTCGGCCCCATAACCGGGTTCCTGACAGAAATTGGTAGCTACGAGGCGCTCCAGAATGGCCGGATGCGCCCCTTCATTGTAATCGCAAGTAAAGGAAATCATTTGCTAAAAGTTCGTTACCAGCTCCACCGGACAATGGTCGGAGCCGAATATTTCATTGTGGATTTCGGTAGAGACGATGGCGTCTTTCAGGGAGTCCGAAACCACAAAATAATCGATACGCCACCCCACATTCCTCTCCCGGGCGTTCATCCGGTAACTCCACCAGGAGTACTTGACGTCCGTGGGATGCTGGAAGCGCCAGCTGTCCACGAATCCGGCAGCCAGAAGTTCGCTGAACTTACTGCGTTCCTCGTCCGAGAAACCGGCATTGAAGTGGTTGGTGGAAGGGTTCTTAAGGTCAATCTCTTCATGAGCCACATTCAAGTCCCCGCAGTAGATGACCGGCTTGGGAAGACCTTTGAGGTACTCCCTCAGGGCATCCTCCCAGCTCATGCGGTAATCCAGCCGCTTGAGACCATCCTGGGAATTGGGGACATAGGCACACACCAGGAAGAACTTATCATACTCCAAGGTAATCACCCGCCCCTCGTGGTCGTGCTCCTCAATGCCCAGCCCATACTTGACGCTAAGCGGAGTATGCTTGGTGTAAATGGCCGTGCCGGAGTAGCCTTTCTTCTCGGCATAGTTCCAATAGGACTCATAGCCCAGGAACTCCAGATCCAGCTGCCCGGCCTGCAGCTTGGTCTCCTGCAGGCATACAAAATCGGCATCCAGTTCCGTGAAAACATCGGCGAAGCCTTTGCCCGCCACTGCCCGAAGGCCATTAACATTCCAACTGATAAATTTCATGGTATCCTCTTTGTCATTAATCCAAAGTCCATGTTGCTCCTTCTTTGGTGTCCTTGACCGTGATGCCGTAGGAGGCCAGGAGATCGCGGATGCGGTCGCTCTCGGCCCAGTTCTTTTCTTCACGGACCTTCTTGCGGTTCTCCAGGACCAGCTGCATTACTCCCTCCAGGGCCTTTTCGGCCTTTCCGGAGGCGCCCGCCTCTTCGTCCTTGAGGCCCAGGACACCGCCCACCACCTCGTCAAAGAGCTGGCGCAGCGCGGCGGCATCGGCCTTGGACAGTCCGCCGGCATTGATGAGTTTCACCGCCTCGAAGAGATGAGCGATGGCGATGGGGGTATTGAGGTCGTCGCAGAGGGCGTCCAGGACGGAGTCGATGATCCCGCTGACAGCCGGAGATACGCTCGCTCCTTCGGTGCTCGGTATGACAGGTTCCAGTGACCTCCAGGCCTGGAGCAAGCGGCCCAAACCCTTTTCGGCAGCCTGCAGGGCATCGTTGGAGAAGTCCAGCGTACTGCGGTAATGGGCCTGCAGGATGAAGAAACGGATGGTCATGGGGCTGTAGGCCTTCTCCAGCTTGGGATGGTCTCCGGCGAAGAGCTGGGGCAGCGTAATGAAGTTGCCCAGGCTCTTCCCCATCTTCTGTCCGTTGATGGTGATCATGTTGTTGTGCACCCAGTAATGGACGCCCTGCGTGCCGCGGGAGGCCACATTCTGGGCAATTTCGCATTCGTGGTGCGGGAACATAAGGTCCATACCGCCGCCGTGGATGTCGAATTCCTCTCCCAGATACTTTTCTCCCATCACCGAGCACTCCAGGTGCCAGCCCGGGAACCCGTCTCCCCAAGGGGAAGGCCAGCGCATAATATGCTCCGGTTCAGCCTTCTTCCAGAGGGCGAAGTCAAACGGAGCGCGCTTGTCTCCTTGCCCGTCCAGGCTGCGGGTGCCTTCCAGGGTATCGTCCAGGTTTCGGCCGCTGAGCACGCCGTAGTGATGGTCCTGGTTGTATTTCTGAACGTCAAAATAGATGGAGCCGTTGCTCTCGTAGGCATAGCCGGCCTCCAGGATCTTCTTCACCGCCTCAATCTGCTCAATGATATGGGCCGATGCCCGGGGCTCGATGGATGGCGACTGGACGTTCAGCAGGCGCATGGCCTCGTGGTAGCGCTCCGTATAGTACTGCACCACTTCCATGGGCTCCAGCTGCTCCAGCCGGGCCTTCTTGGCAATCTTGTCCTCCCCTTCATCGGCATCGTGCTCCAGATGGCCCACGTCGGTGATATTGCGCACATAGCGCACCTTGTAGCCCAGGTACTTGAGCAGACGGAACAGGACATCGTAGGTAACGCCGGGGCGGGCATGGCCCAGATGGGCGTCTCCATACACGGTGGGGCCGCACACATACATGCCCACATGGCCCTCGTGAATGGGTTTAAACAGTTCCTTGTTCCGGGAAAGTGTATTGGTCAGATATAAAGGTCTCATATTTCTTTCTTCTCAATCATACAAAGATACGCATTTTTGTGTAACTTTGCCACCTCATATCGGCCGATACAAAAAAGGCACAATAATTGAAATACCTATAATAAACCTATTAAATTTTGGAGTCATGAAAGCAAAGAGAATCCTTCTGCTTGCTACAGCAGCCTTCGCGCTCCTGTCCCTGTCGTCCTGCGGCAAGGAGTATTATATTGAAGACGATGGAGTGCAGATGAAACACATCGACTATACTGTCCTCAACACAGATTGGGATGTTCAGGAACTTGATAACGGAGCCCGCATCCTCAGCGTGACGCTCAATGTGCCCCAGATTACCAAAGACGTGGTGAACTACGGGTCTGTCAGCGTTTCCCGCCGCCTGTTTGACGACAACGGAAACATCTTCTGGACTCCCCTGCCGGCAGTAAGGGCCGAATACGAAAACTACGGAACCTCCGAGGAACTCCTCTATTCCACCTATCTGGACTATGAATGGACAACCGGACTGGTCTACGTCTACTTCACCGCCACGGACTTCTACGTAGATCCCGACAAAGCCACCTGGCCGGACATGGACCTCCGGGTAACCATTTTCCAATACGAATAAAACTTATCTCATCAAGAAAGGCGCTCCCAAACGGAAGCGCCTTTTTTGTTGAGATTCCCGATCAGGTCGGGAATGACGTTGTTACCGGGAATGGAGACTACAACTCCTTCATGGCGTCCATGGCCTCGGCCTTGGAACCGACCACGATGTCCTGGTAACGGGACAGACCGGTACCGGCAGGGATCAGGTGACCGCAGATCACGTTCTCCTTCAGACCCTCCAGGTAGTCCACGCGGGCGCGGATAGCGGCCTCCGAGAGCACCTTGGTCGTTTCCTGGAAGGAAGCGGCGGAGATGAAGGAGCCGGTCTTGAGGGCGGCGCGGGTAATACCCTGGAGCACCTGGGAAGCGGTAGCGGGCTTGGCGGGACGGGAAACGACCAGCTTGGCTCCCTGACGCTCCAGCGAGGCATTCTCGCTGCGGAGGTCACGGGCACTGATGATGTCACCTTCCTCAAAGCGCACGCTGTCGCCGGGATCCAGCACATAGTGCTTGCCGAAGATTTCGTCGTTGCGGTCCATAAACTCCCACTTGTCCACCAGTTCCTCCGGGAGGAATTCGGTGTCTCCGGGGTCTCCGATCTGGACCTTGCGCATCATCTGACGGACAATGATCTCGAAGTGCTTGTCGTTGATCTTCACACCCTGCAGGCGGTAAACGGCCTGAATCTCGTTCACGATGTACTCCTGTGCCTTCACAGGACCCAGGATGTTCAGGATGTCGGTAGGGGAAGTGCCGCCGTCGGACAGACGGAAGCCGGCCCTTACGTAGTCGTTCTCCTGCACCAGGATCTGCTTGGTCATGGGAACCTCGTAACGGCATTCCTTGCCGCTGCGGTTCTTCACGATGATCTCACGCTTACCGCGCTTGACCTTGCCCATGAGCACCTCACCGTTGATCTCGGAGAGGATGGCAGGGTTGGAAGGAGTACGGGCCTCGAAGAGTTCCGTCACACGCGGCAGACCGCCGGTGATATCGGAAGCCTTGCCGATGGCGCGGGGGATCTTGATGATGACGTCACCCACCTTCACGGAGTCACCGTCGTTCATCATGATGTGGGCACCTACAGGCAGGTTGTACTGACGCAGCACAACGCCCGTGCCGTCCACGATGAGCATGGCCGGGCTCTTGGTCTTGTCTCGGCCTTCGATGATCACCTTGTCGGTGTTGGTGGCGAACTCATCGGCGCTCTCCTCACGGTAGGTCACGCCCTCGGCCATGTTCTCGAAGCGGATGACACCGTCATGCTCCACGATGGTGGTGGCGTTGTAGGCATCCCACTCGCAGATAAGGTCTCCCTTCTTCACGGTGTCTCCGTCCTTGAAGTACAGGGCAGAACCGTAAGGGATGTCGTACTGGGAATAGGTCATGCCCGTGCGCTCGTCCACAATGCGGAGTTCGGTCATGCGGGACACCACGATGGGGGTCACGGTACCGTCCTCGTTGGTACGGTCGATGGTACGCAGTTCCTCGAACTGGAGCTTACCCTCGTACTTGGAGACGATGGTGTTGTCGGCCACGGCACCGGAAGCGGTACCACCCACGTGGAAGGTACGCAGTGTAAGCTGGGTACCAGGCTCACCGATGGACTGGGCGGCGATAACGCCCACCACTTCACCGGTCTCCACCATGCGGGAGGTGGCCAGGTTACGGCCGTAGCACTTGGCGCAGACGCCCTTGCGGGATTCGCAGGTGAGAACGCTTCTGATCTCCACCTGCTCGATGGGCAGGGAGTCGATGAGAGCGGCCACATCCTCGCGGATTTCCTCGCCGGCGGCGATGATGAGTTCTCCGTTGAGCGGATTGTAGATATCGTGCACGGAAGTACGGCCCAGGATTCTCTCACCCAGGGACTCTACCACCTCATCCTTGTTCTTGATGGCGGTGGCGATGAGGCCGCGGAGGGTACCGCAGTCCTCCTCGGTGATGATGACGTCGTGGGAGACGTCCACCAGACGACGGGTGAGATAACCGGCATCGGCCGTCTTCAGGGCGGTATCGGCCAGACCCTTACGGGCACCGTGGGTGGAGATGAAGTACTCCAGCACGGTCATGCCCTCTTTCAGGTTGGACACGATGGGGTTCTCGATAATCTCTGCACCGGCAGCGCCGCTCTTCTGGGGCTTGGCCATCAGGCCACGCATGCCGCAGAGCTGCTTGATCTGCTGGGTTGAACCACGG
>JAEEGL017282749.1_pt1 | contig 11851 bp, 10 predicted proteins | sample 9134231 | NCBI WGS metagenome assembly JAEEGL01 (sample SAMN16246548, study PRJNA631951) | gut metagenome | biome: gut microbiome; feature: rumen; material: fiber-attached | host: Bos | place: Iran: Karaj | collected 2018-10 | reverse complement strand
TCAGACGCTGTTCGACATCCTTAAAAAAGAAGGCGGACTTGAGAGGCTCGAGGACGGTATCGGGTATCTTCCCGACGGCGCGATCGACGAATACGGGGTCAGACTCGGGGACACGGCGGCATATCAGAGCTGTGAAGAGCTGCGCGCGATGCCGGAGGACACGGTCGTCTGCATGAGGGCTCTTGTCGATTCGATATTCACCTCGAAAAGTTCGGCAAAAGAGTATTATGACGAAGGCGCAGAACTGCTTGCCGCGCTCTTCTCCTTTATCCCTTCGGAAAGCTCGGAAACGAATTGAGAAAGGAGCCCGCAAATGCCGTAATTATAGGCTTTTGTCGAACTTTTGGCTTGCACATACTGCACAAAAAAGACTGTTTTTTTCGTCGATTATTGCCCTATATTATCACTTGACAAATACCCTTCCTTGATGTATTATTATAATGTCGAATAAAGTGGTCGATGTTGTGTTTTCCGCTTTATCAAATACTAATATATTGTGTCGATATATCTCAAATAATCGGTTTTGAAGTTTCTACCCGGCGCCGTAAACGTCCGGACTATCGATGCGAAAGACGGAAGTGTTTTTTCTCCGTCTGCATCGGTGGAACTTTACGTTTCACCGTTTTGTTTTGAGTATCAGTATCGGCCGGAGAGGACGCAGTCATGATGACAACCCGTTGTTTTTGGATTTCCGCGGCGACGGGGTATTACTGCGCCAATTTCGGAAACAAATAAGAGAGCCGCACAGCGACCGTGTATCACGGATGTGCGGTTTGTTATTTTGAGGCCGCAACACACGTTTACGATGCCGAAAGGCAGGTAATAATAAAAACCATTATTTATATTTACGGAGGAAAGAAATGAAAAAGTTTCTCGCACTTGCACTTGTACTCGTAATGGTATTCGCTCTTGCAGCATGCGGAGCAGAAGACGTTACCGACGACTCGAATGCACCCGACACGACAGCAGCTCCCGATGCTACGACGGATGCCGATACGACTGAAGCTGATGAAACTCTCAAGTTCGGTTTCATCTATCTCCACGACCAGAACTCCACATACGACCGCAACTTCATGGAAGGCGCAAAGGCCGCTTGTGAAAAACTCGGTGTTGAATACATCGAAAAGACTCCCATTCCCGAAGGCAATGAGTGCTATGAAGCGGCAGTTGACCTTGTAAACCAGGGCTGCAGCCTCGTATTCGCAGACAGCTTCGGTCATGAAGAGTTCATGATCCAGGCAGCAGAAGAGTACCCGGACGTTGAATTCTGCCATGCAACAGGCACGATGGCTCACACGGAAGAGCTCGACAACTTCCACAACGCGTTCGCATCCATCTACGAAGGCCGTTACCTCGCAGGTATCGCTGCAGGTATGAAGCTCAACGAGATGATCGAAGCAGGCGAATTCAAGCCCGAAGAAGCTAAGATCGGTTACGTCGGCGCTTACACATACGCGGAAGTTATCTCCGGTTACACGTCCTTCTTCCTCGGCGCTCGCAGCGTTTGCAAGACGGCTACGATGGAAGTTCAGTTCACAGGCAGCTGGTACGACGAGACGGCTGAAAAGAACGCAGCCGAGACTCTTATCAAGCGCGGATGCAAACTCATCTCCCAGCACGCTGACTCCATGGGCGCTCCTACGGCATGCGAAGACGCAGGCGTTCCGGACGTTTCCTACAACGGCTCCACTCTCGAAGCTTGCCCCAACACGTTCATCGTATCTTCCAGAATCAACTGGGAGCCCTACTTTGAATACATCATCAACTGCGTAAAGAACGGTGAAGACATCGACACAGACTGGACAGGCACGATCGCAACAGGTTCCGTCGTTCTCACAGAGATCAACGAGAAAGCGGCAGCCGCAGGCACGAAGGAAGCTATCGAGGAAGCAAAGGCTAAACTCGAAGCAGGCGAGCTCGACGTATTCGCAACCGATACATTCACGGTAACCGTTACCGACGATAAGAACACGAAGGCAACTGTCGACGCTGACGGACACCTCACAGGTTACCAGGCAGACGTTGACACGGACGAAGCGTTCGCAGGCGACACCGAAGTCGTTGAAGACGGCGCGTTCAAGGAATCCAAGTTCCGTTCCGCTCCTTACTTCGACATCATGATCGACGGTATCGAGACACTCAACGCAGCATTCTGATCATATAAGTTAAAACCGCAGGCGGAGCACTTTTCTGCTCCGCCTTAAGGTTTTAATCGGATATTTTTGTTATTGTTTTCAAAAAACGTTTCATGATACGGACTGTGAGCCGCTTTTTGAAAACAATAAAGAGAGGATAGATTATGGAGAAGGTTCCGGCCATAGAGCTGAAAAACATAACGAAGTCATTCGGCAGTAAGATCATAGCCAACAAAAACGTCAACCTCACGGTCAATCGCGGAGAGATCTTAGCGATACTCGGAGAGAACGGAAGCGGCAAAACTACTCTTATGAATATGATAGCCGGTATCTATTTCCCGGACAGCGGACAGATCTTTATTGACGGTGAAGAAGTCGTTATCAAATCTCCGAAGGATTCCTTTGAACACGGGATCGGCATGATACATCAGCATTTCAAGCTTGTGGACGTGCTCAGCGCCGCTGAGAACATCGTTCTCGGACTTGAAGGGCGCTTCAACCTTAAAGAGGCGTCGCGTGAAGTCGCCGAGATCGCGTCTCAGTACGGATTCGAGATAGACCCCGCAAAGAAGATCTATGAGATGTCTGTTTCCGAAAAGCAGACGGTCGAGATCATAAAAGTCTTATACCGCGGAGCCGACATACTTATCCTCGACGAGCCTACCGCCGTTCTTACGCCGCAGGAAACGTCAAAGCTGTTCAAGATCCTCAGACGCATGCGCGACGACGGAAAAGCTATCGTCATAATCACCCATAAGCTTCATGAAGTTCTGGCTATTTCTGACAGAGTCGCAGTTCTTCGAAAGGGCGAATATATCTGCACGCTGGATACCGCGGACGCGACGGAAGCGTCGCTGACCGAGGCTATGGTCGGAAAGAAGGTCGAGCTGAATATCGACCGGGCGGAGCCGGTCGATCCGCAGGACAGGCTTATAGTAGAGTGTCTGAACTGTATAAACCGCGAAGGCGCAAAGGTGCTCGATAACGTATCGTTTACCGCAAGGAGCGGCGAGATACTCGGTATCGCCGGTATAGCGGGAAGCGGACAGCGCGAGCTTCTCGAGGCGATCGCCGGACTTCAGCATATCCAGCACGGGCGAATAACGTATATCGATCCTTCCAACGGAAAGGAAGAAAACCTTCGCGACAAGACCCCGATGCAGATAAGACAGCTCGGCGTCAGACTTTCCTTTGTTCCCGAAGACAGACTCGGAATGGGGCTCGTCGGCAATATGGACATCATCGACAATATGATGCTCCGCAGCTACAGAAAAGGCGCCACTGCGTTCTTGCGAAGGAAAGAGCCGAGAGATCTTGCGAATGAAATAATCAAGAGTCTTGAGGTCGTAACTCCGAGCGCCGCCACGCCCGTTCGCCGTCTCTCCGGAGGAAACGTGCAGAAGGTGCTTGTCGGACGTGAGATCTCGTCCGCCCCGACGGTGCTCATGGCGGCTTATCCGGTGCGCGGGCTCGACATAAACTCATCCTACATGATATACAATCTGCTGAATCAGCAGAAAGAAAACGGGGCAGCCGTGATCTTCGTCGGCGAGGATCTTGACGTTCTGATCGAGCTTTGCGACAGGATACTTGTCATCGGATCCGGCAGGGTCACGGGGATCGTTGACGCGAGAACGGTAACGAAGGAAGAGATCGGTCTTCTGATGACGAAATCAGATGACGTTTACGGCATGACGTACTGATAAGGGGGAGGTGCCAAGATGAATAAAGAAATTCCTGCAAAACAGAATAAAAAAGCGCACGAGCCCCTTTTCCATATCGTAAAAAGAGACGCGATACCCTGGTGGAAATCCTGGCTTATCAGAATAGCCTCGGTCATAGTGGCTCTGGCGGTCGTAGCCGTCATAACTCTCGTCATGACGGGTCAGAACCCGCTTGAGATGTACAAGGCGATGATCGACGGCGCCGTCGGAAATTCGACGAGAACGTGGAATCTGCTTCAGGACACGGCGCTGCTTCTCATAGTGGGTCTTGCGGTCACTCCCGCGTTCAAAATGCGCTTCTGGAACATCGGAGCGCAGGGACAGATACTCGCCGGCGTCCTGGCGACGACCGCGTGCCTGCGTTATTTTACGGGAGTGCTTCCGACGCCTCTTTTGTTCGCCGTGATGATACTCTGCGCGATACTCGCAGGTGCGGTATGGGCGCTGATCCCGGGTATATTCAAAGCGTATCTGAATACGAACGAGACGCTTTTCACGCTTATGATGAACTACATCGCGATCAACCTTGTAGCGTTCTTCTGCTTCAGATGGTCGAAAAACAGCGGAAACGACGTGATCGGGCTTATTAACAGAAAGAGCAAGGTCGGCTGGCTTCCGGAGATCTTCGGAAACAAGTTTTTGCTCATAATAATCACGGTCGCCGTGCTGACGGTGCTCTCATTCATATATCTCAAGTATTCGAAACACGGATATGAGCTGTCGGTCGTCGGAGAAAGCGAAAATACCGCGCGTTACATAGGTATCAACGTAAAGAAAGTCGTTATCCGCACCGTACTCCTTTCGGGCGCGCTATGCGGTCTTGCGGGATTCCTCCTCGTCTCCGGAGTCCATCATACGATGACGACGGACGTCGAGGGAGGGCGCGGATTCACCGCAATAATCGTCTCCTGGATGGCGCATTTCAATCCGTTCTATATGATCCTGTCTTCGTTCCTCATAGTCTTCCTTGAAAAAGGCGCGATACAGGTCGCATCCTCAAAAAATCTTCAGCTTGACGACAACTTCTCAAGCATAGTCATAGGCATTATCATTCTGTTCATTATCGGCTGCGAATTCTTTATCAACTACAGGATCCTGACGAAGAACAGTGCGAAACCGAAATCTCCGTCTAAAGTATTGACTCTCGGGATTTTATCGTTAGTCCTCTCCGGAACGCTCGGTATCCCCGGTATTATTCTCGGATGGCTCGCAAAGGACGGCGCAGAGTCGATAAGATTAAAAGAAGGCGCCATTTCCGAGAAGGCAAAGGCGGGGAATATACTCGGTACTGTAGGGCTCATTCTCGGCGCCGTCGTAACGGTGTCGATCATGGCGGTCATTCTCATTCTGGCGTTTGCCTTAGGTTCTGTACGGTAACGAAGTGGGTTAGAGGTGTGATATGATAATAGATAAAATATTATACATTATAGCAAGCGCGATAAATAACGGCATGCCCGTCCTCTTCGGATCCACCGGCGAGATAATCACGGAGAAGTCCGGACACCTTAACCTCGGTATTCCCGGGATCATGGCTGTGGGCGGCATCAGCGGCGTAGTTACCGCTTTCTTCTATCAGCAGGCGGAAAACAGAAGCAAGATACTCATGATAGTTCTGCCTCTCCTTGCAACGCTTCTCGGTTCTCTCCTCATGGGTCTGATCTACTGTTTTCTCACCGTAACGCTCAGGGCCAACCAGAACGTGACCGGTCTTGCGCTCACGACGTTCGGTATAGGTATCGGAAACTTCTTCGGCGCGTCCATCATCAAGCTTTCTCACAGCTCTCTCACCTCCGTCAGAATAGACGAGACGAGCAGGCTGTTCAAAGCGACTCTGCCTTTTGCGAAAAAGCTCGGCGTTTTCGGAGAATTGTTCCTGTCGTACAGATTCCTCGTATATCTTGCGATAATCATTGCGGTCGTCGCCGCGTTCATTCTCAACCGGACAAGAGTCGGTCTTCACCTCAGAGCTGTCGGCGAGAATCCCGCGACCGCGGACGCCGCAGGTATCAACGTAAACAGATACAAGTATCTCTCTACCTGCATCGGCAGTATGATCGCCGGACTCGGCGGACTCTTCTACTGCATCGATAAGAACGGCTGGTCAAACGACAATATCGGACCTCTCGGATGGCTCGCGATAGCGCTCGTCATCTTCGCCATCTGGAGACCGAATCTTGCAATATTCGGCTCGATACTCTTCGGACTTCTTCTCAACCTCTACGACCTTATCCCCGTGCTTGACCTCAACATCAAGTTCCCGCACGGCTACGACAAGCTCTTCAAGATGGTGCCTTATATCGTAACTATCATAGTTCTGATAATCACGAGCGCCAGAAAGAAGCGCGAGAATCAGCCTCCGGCAAGCCTCGGACTCAGCTATTTCAGAGAAGACAGATAATTTACAATCGCCTAAATCAAAAACGGTCATTAATTGCAAAATCCCCGCGGATCACCGCGGGGATATTTTCATTCCGGCGCCTTGTCGGATGCGATGCTTTTTATAAAGCTCAGCGCGATCGGGAATAATATCGCGCCAAAGAATCCGAAAGTCACAAGTCCGATGTATGAGGCGGCGAGGGAGAGAAGGGGATGGACGCCTATCATGGAGCCGAGCACGTGCGGGGTCAGAAACTGTCTTATGAGGTACATTGCAACGATCAGCACTATAAGACCCGTGCCGAGGTAAGCGTTTCCGGTGAAGAGCAGCTCGGACGCCGCCCACGGAACGAGCACGATACCCGAGCCGACTATCGGCAGAAGGTCGACTAGGGCGATGATGAACGCCAGCAGAAGGGCGTTGTCAACGCCCAGTATGACAAACCCTATCAACAGCTCGGCGAAAGTTATCAGAGTCATGAGAAAATAGCTTTTGAAATATGAGGATGCCGCCCTGTTGATCCTCTCCATTGTCCGGCGCAGAGTGCCGGCGTTCTTTTTGCCGACGATCGTCTCTGCTTCGCGGGCGATAGCGCCCTTGTCCGTGCAGATGTAGAAGGTGGATATTATCGCAGTTATCGCGGCGAAAATAAAACCGGGAAGCTTTCCGATCACAGACGTGGCGGCGGACGCGGCAAATCCGGCGGCGGCGCCGAGGGAATCCGTCAGCAGGGAGGAAAGGGAATCGTAGAGCGATGCTCCTTTAACACCGTCCGAGGAGAGAAACGGTATTCTGTCCGCGATCTTTGATGCGAAGTCATACGCCCGTTTCAGAAAATTGTCCTCTTTTGAAAGGCTCTCCATGAGGCCGTCGGCAAGATCCCTTGCCTCTTTGAACATGACCGACAGCATCCACGAGGCGATAAGGAAGATCGAAGTGATAAGGACCGTTACGATAAACACTGAGACAAAGCGCCTTCCGACGCCGAAGCGCCGCGATATGAAAGATGCCGCGGGTCTGACTGCGAGGGAGATCAGGTACGCGAGGACGAACGGCGCAAGACAGAGCGTGATCTCTTTGCCTGCAAAGTGCAAAATAAGGATCGCGACAGATGCTGCCGTTCCCGCAAGAAGAAATCGCTTTATTCGTGTTTCAATCATTTTCCGCTCCTCCCGTTTTAATTTATTATACCGCGGAGGTAAGAAATTAATACCGGTAATTGACAAAGGAGACGTTATTTGATACAATTCTTATATATCAAACAAAAGGAGATCAAAAATGGTAAAAATAGAAGTTGAAGGATTCGGAACGATGACCTTTGAGCTTTGTCCCGAGGAAGCGCCTGTCACGGTGGAGAACTTTTTGAAGTACGTGAAGGACGGATTTTACGACGGTCTGACGTTCCACAGAATATACAGAGGATTCATGATACAGGGCGGAGATCCCACAGGAACGGGCATGGGAGACGGAAAATACGGCAGGATAAAGGGAGAGTTCAGGTCGAACGGAGTTGACAACAAGCTCTCTCATGAGCGCGGAGCGATCTCCATGGCGAGAACGAACGTGAAGGATTCTGCGACATGTCAGTTCTTCATCTGTCACGGCGACGCCTCGTTCCTCGACGGAGATTACGCGGCGTTCGGAAAGATGACGGACGGTTACGACGTCCTCGACGCGATAGCGGACGTTCCCGTCGTTTACGGCGCGTCGGGCGAGAGAACGACTCCCGTGACTCCCGTGGTCATGAAAAAAGTCTGGATAGAAGAATAAAAAAAGCGGCGGCGTTCCGAATCATCGGAACGCCGCGTTTTCGTTTTGTCAGTCGGCTCTTGTGATGCTGTTGATCACAGGAGGATCAACGGGTTTAGACATCTCGCCTCTCATGGCTTCGTTTGCTACGACTTCAACGTCAGATATCGCGTCGAGAACGTCCTCGCCGTCAATAAGTTTGCCGAATGCGGCGTACTTGCCGTCAAGGCTGCTTGACGCGTCCGCGTTGCAGATGAAGAACTGGCTCGTCGCCGAGTCGGGTTCATACGTTCTTGCCATGGAGATAACGCCCTTCTGATGGGAGAGAGGGTTGTTGTAGCCGTTCTCCTTGAACTCGCCCTTGATCGGTGTATGCTCTCCGCCGTGTCCGTCTCCGCCCTGGATCATGAAGCCCTTGTAGATGCGGTGGAAAGTAAGTCCGTTGAAGTAGCCTTCGTCAATATAGGAGAGAAAGTTTTCGACGGTTATCGGCGCAAGATCCGGGTAGAGCTCGAAGGTCATTGTGCCGAAGTCTTTGACGTCGATCTTGATGTTGATCTTATTTGCGTAAGGATCGTCCGCCTTCGGCCCGTCGAGCGCGGCGTCGGTCGCCGCCTGCGTGCCGTTGTTATTGCCGGGGTTGATCTCTATGGGATCGCACGCGGTAAAAGCCGTGAGCGCGGCGATAACGAGTATGAGAGCGATTAATTTTTTCATTTATACAGCCTCCTTTGGCTTTTTGTCTATACAATTATAACAGTTTGATCCACTCTTGTCAATCTGATAAATAAAAAGTCTGCGGCACGCTCGCTGTGCCGCAGACCGATCGTCCCGCCGGTACGTCACCCACCGCACGGGAGATAAATTTCATTTTATTTTGAGCTCTCCGGAACGATTAGTCCGTAGCTTCCCGCTTCACGCTTGTAAACTACGTTCGTTTCTCCCGTCTGCTCGTCCTTGTAGACGTAGAAGTTGTGGTCGAGCAGGTTCATCTGAAGGATCGCTTCTTCCGCGGTCATCGGCTTGAGAGGGAAGCTCTTCGTTCTGATCTTGAACTCGTTTTCCTCGCCGAAGTATTCGTCGGAGGATTCCTCGTTTGCAGGATAGGCGATCTTTTCACGGAGTCTCTTCTGAAGTCTGGTCTTGTTTTTCCTGAGCTGTCTTTCGATCGAATCGATGCACTCGTCAAGGGCGATGCGGAAGGTGGGGCTCGTTTTCTCCGCGCGGAACAGCATTCCGTTGCAGGAGATCGTAACCTCCATGCGGTCGCTCTCGCGGACCTTTCTCAAGGTTACGAAGGCTTCGGGCTCTCCTCTGAAATACTTATCGAACTTTGCGAGTTTCTTTTCGATAAGCGTTTTCGTCTCGTCATAGACGTTCATTTGCCTTCCGATGATCGTTGTCTTCATGGGGACACCACCTTTTCTGATATATTCAGCAAAGAGGTCGATAGGATTTCATCCGCCCGCGAGGGGAAGATCTTTCGCCTCTTCCTCTCTGCACTTATATTATAGCACACCTTTTTCGATTTGTATATAGTTTTTTGTGAATTTTAGCTGAAAAGTAAATGAAAAATATTAATTACAAGTGCAAAATGACAACAAACGCCCCATTCGGCTCACCTTCGGCGGAAGGAGGAGGGGACGCAGTCCCCGACGACGAGCCGAACCGGAGAGCGATGAGATGCGACGATAGATTCGTCGTTCAAGCCCCGTGAGGCGTAGTTGCCTACGTCGAGGGGATTGAACGGCGAAAGGAAAAGTACGGCGCGGATACACCTCGACGGTGGATCCGCGCCGCAATTGCTTATAATATCATTTTTGTTAACTGCTATTTGGAGTGCGCCTTACTTTTCCGCTGTATCGAGCAGATCGCGCTCTAAATTAATACATGCCGCCCATGCCGGCTCCTCCACCCATCGGCGCTGCGGGAGTCTCTTCGGGCTGATTTACAACGAGAGCCTCTGTCGTAAGAACTGTCGCAGCAACGGAAGCCGCGTTCTGGAGAGCGCTTCTCGATACCTTTGTCGGGTCGACGATACCGCTCTTTACCATGTCGCAGTACTCTTCTTTTGCAGCGTCGAAGCCGAAGCCGACCTCGTTCTTAGCCAGGATCTTCTCGACGATAACGGAGCCCTCAAGGCCTGCGTTCTCGGCGATCTGACGTACGGGAGCTTCAAGCGCCTTGACAACGATCGCGATACCCGTCTTTTCGTCTCCCTCGGCTGTTTCAAGCAGAGGCTTTACGTTTCCGATCACGTTGAGGAACGCAACGCCGCCGCCTGCGACGATACCCTCTTCAACAGCGGCTCTTGTCGCGTTGAGAGCGTCCTCGATGCGGAGCTTCTTTTCCTTCATTTCAGTCTCTGTTGCTGCGCCGACTTTGATGACGGCTACGCCGCCGGAGAGCTTTGCAAGTCTTTCCTGGAGCTTCTCACGGTCGAAGTCGGAAGTCGTCGTCTCGATAGCGGACTTGATCTGACCTATTCTTGCCTTTATGTCGTCGGACGCGCCGTCGCCGTCGACGATGATCGTGTTGTCCTTGTTGACCTTGATCTGTCTTGCGTGACCGCACTGTGCGAGAGTTGCGTCCTTGAGCTCAAGACCGAGCTCGGAGGAGATGACTTCACCGCCGGTGAGGATCGCGATGTCGCGAAGCATTTCTTTTCTTCTGTCGCCAAAGCCCGGAGCCTTAACGGCGACGCATGTGAACGTGCCGCGCAGCTTGTTGAGAACGAGAGTCGTGAGAGCTTCGCCCTCGACGTCCTCGGCGATGATAAGGAGTTTCTTTCCGCTCTGAACGATCTCTTCAAGGAGAGGAAGGATCTCCTGAATGTTGGATATCTTCTTGTCTGTTATGAGAACGAGCGCGTCGTCAAGGACTGCTTCCATCTTCTCGGTATCAGTCGCCATGTAGGGCGAGAGATAACCGCGGTCGAACTGCATACCTTCGACGACCTCGCAGTATGTTTCTGCGGATTTGGATTCTTCAACGGTGATTACTCCGTCGGCAGTTACTTTTTCCATAGCGTCCGCGATGAGTTTGCCGATTACCTCGTCGGATGCGGAGATCGTACCGACTCTTGCGATGTCCTCGGAGCCGTTGACCTTCTGGGAATTTGCAATAAGTCCTTCGACCGCCTTGTCGACAGCTTTCTGGATACCGCGTCTTATCACCATCGGGTTAGCGCCTGCCGCGACGTTCTTCATTCCTTCGTGGATGAACGCCTGAGCGAGAAGGGTAGCGGTCGTCGTGCCGTCGCCTGCCGCGTCGTTCGTCTTTGTCGCGACTTCGCGTACGAGCTGAGCGCCCATATTCTCCGACGCGTCTTCAAGCTCGATCTCTTTTGCGATCGTGACGCCGTCGTTCGTGATCAGGGGAGTGCCGAATTTCTTGTCGAGAACAACGTTTCTGCCCTTGGGGCCGAGGGTGATCTTGACTGTGTTAGCAAGCTTATCTACGCCGTTTATGAGGGCGCTTCTTGCTTCTGAACCGTAAATAATATCTTTTGCCATAATGATTATCTCCTTTTAGTGAAATGTGCGATCACTCAACTATCGCGAGGATATCGGACTGACGGACTATATTGTATTCCTCTCCGTCGCATTTTACTTCTGTTCCGGAGTACTTGCTTGTGATGACTCTGTCGCCGACCTTAACGGTCATTACGACTTCGTTACCGTCGACCGTTCCGCCGGGGCCTACTGCGACGACTTCCATGACCTGCGGTTTTTCTTTCGCGGTACCGGGAAGGATGATACCCGTCTTCGTTGTTTCTTCCGGCTCGACAGCCTTGACTACTACTCTGTCAGCTAAAGGTTTGATTGTCATATGATACCTCCTGTAGAAGCGCTTTGATGCGCGCC
>JAEEGL016337583.1_pt1 | contig 11851 bp, 7 predicted proteins | sample 9134231 | NCBI WGS metagenome assembly JAEEGL01 (sample SAMN16246548, study PRJNA631951) | gut metagenome | biome: gut microbiome; feature: rumen; material: fiber-attached | host: Bos | place: Iran: Karaj | collected 2018-10 | reverse complement strand
TTCAGATTTAGTGGAGCTCAAATTGATCTATTTACTAAATTTGAAGAGAAAATGGGATATGCTAATGTCTTAAAAATAACTAGAACATATCGTAATTCACAAGAATTAATAGATATAGCTGGTGGGATTGTAATGGAGAACCAAAAACAAATCAAAAAAGATTTAAGATCAAATAAATCTATTAAAGATCCAGTAATATTGATGAGCTATGATGATACTTACGATAAAGATGATAAAGACCATGGCCCATTCTATAAGCTTGGTGAAGCTATTGAAAAGTCACTAGATGATATAGTTGCTAAAAATGGTGAAGATAAGACAGTTTTATTAATAGGTAGATATAATTTTGATGGTAAGAATCTAGGTAAACTAGAAGATTTCTTCTCATGGGAAAATGGCAAAGTTATATCTAAGAAATATCCTAACCTTGATATTTCATTTATGACAGCTCATGCTTCTAAAGGATTAGGTAGAGATAATGTCATTATCATTAATGGTAAGGATGATGTATTAGGATTCCCATCTAAAATAGAAGATGACCCTGTAATGAAGCTTGTCATTAAAGAAGATGAAAGTATGGATTTCGAAGAGGAAAGAAGATTATTCTATGTTGCTTTAACAAGAACAAAGAATAGAGTTTATATTATAACTCCTCAAAATCATCCATCTAAATTCATTACAGAGATTAAAGATAAATTCACTAACGTAATACTACGTGGTGTCGAATTAAATCCACAATATTATAGGGATATTAAATATAAATGCCCTATTTGTGGTTATCCATTACAAAAGAGAACATCAAACTTCAAATTCTTTGAAGCAACAAAGAAATTATGGATTTGTTCAAATGACCCTGAAGTATGTGGTTTCTTAACAAATGATTTAAATGGTAATAAGGATAAATTATCAATATCAAAATGTCCTGAATGCCATGATGGATATTTAATTGTAAAGCCAATTAAAAATAAAGATTTCATCAATAAAGGTGACAGAATGCTTGGCTGTACAAATTATAAAAAAGACGGTACAGGTTGTAACTTCTCAATGTTTGGTTACAATTTTACCCAAGATAAATCTAAAATTCTTGTTATGGAAAATGGAAAAGTATTAAGAAGTAATATTAAATCAGAAGTAAATAAAATGCTTCAATGTATTGCTGATATTTACAACAAGAATCGGACTTTTAAATTCTCATATAAGAGTTTAACAAATTTCTTAAAGGGTGAAGAAGATAAAGCAATATTAGGCTTTAAACTTAATGAAGAACCATGCTTTGGAATTTTTAAAGATAAAGAATCATATTATGTTCCAAAAGTAATATCAATTCTTATGGATTTAAATGTATTAGTTAAATTTAAGAATGAAAAAGGATATGAGAATATTAATTTGAATCAAAATTCATTAAATGATAATCAAGTTTTGATTCTAGAACAACAATTTTATTAATTATTAGGATGTGTGAAGCATATGGCAAGTTTTGAGGTTAATAGCATTAAAATTAATTCACTATTAGGTTATGTTCAGGATAACTCAATTGCGATTCCTGAAATACAAAGACCTTTTGTGTGGGATTCTACTAAAGTAAGAGATTTAATAGATTCTCTTTATAAGGGATATCCGGTTGGATATATTATTACTTGGAAGAATCCAAATGTTAAATTGAAAGATGGAACTACTTCTGAAGGTAAACAAATACTTATTGATGGTCAGCAAAGAGTGACAGCTTTATCAGCAGCATTATTGGGTAATGAAATACTCAATTCTGAGTATAAAAAGAAGAGAATAAAAATATCATTTAATATTAAAAATGAAGAATTTGCTGTTGCAACGCCAATAATTGAGAAAAGCAGTGAATGGATTAGCGATATATCAGTATTTCTAAAGCCAGGAAATGTAGATATATTTACATTTTGTACTGAATATGCTCAAATTTCAGGATTGAATCCAAATGAGGTTAATAAAAGAATTAATAAATTAAATGAAATTTTATCATGTCAAATTGGAAGAATTGAATTATCTTCACAAATTGATATTGATATAGTAACTGAAATATTTGTTCGTATAAATTCTAAAGGTGTTGAACTATCTCAAGCAGATTTTGCATTATCTAAGATAAGTGTAAACGAAGAATATGAAGGTAATGATATTAGAAAAGCAATTGATTATTTCTCTCATTTCTTACAAACGCCTCAAGACTTTAATCATATTAAAGAATATGATACTGAATTTGTAGCAAAGGATATATTTAATAAGATATCATGGACGGCAAATTATCAAGATAATCTTTATAAGCCATCCTATAAGGATATATTAAGAGTTTCATTTACTTATAAATTTAAACGTGGTAAATTACAAGACTTAGTAAGTTTATTATCTGGACGTGATTTTGAAACAAGAGAGTATAAACAAGAAATAATAGAAGATAGCTTTAAAAAGCTATATGATGGTGTCAAAGACTTTGTTAATGAAACTAACTATAAGAGATATATTATGATTGTTAAGTCGATTGGTTTGATAAATCAAGATTTAGTTAGATCTCAAAATGTTTTGAACTTTGGTTATATCTTGTACTTATTGATGAGAGAAAAGAACTATAATCCAAGTATCATAGAAACATGCGTTAAAAAATGGTTGGTATATTCAATATTAACTCAAAGATATTCAGGTTCTCCAGAATCTAGATTTGATTATGATGTGAAACGATTAGAAGAAAGCAATGATATTTTAGCTTACATAAAAGCTCAAGAAGAAGCTGAATTATCTGATGCTTTCTGGACAAAGATATTACCTGATAGATTTAATACTTCAGTTACAAGTAGTAACTATTGGAAAATCTTTATAGCAAGTTTAATTAAGTCTTCAACTAGAGGCTTTTTATCAAAGAGCACTACAGTTAGAGATTTAATTGAACAGCGAGGTGATGTTCATCATATATTCCCTAAAGATTATTTGATGAAGTCTGGTATAAATGTTCAACAACGCTATAATCAGATAGCTAATTATACTTATTTACAGCAAGAAATAAATATTGCTATAAGCAACAAAGCTCCAATTACTTATTTCAAAGAATTAGAGGAACAAGTAAATGGAGGTAATCCAGTATATGGATGCATTGAAACAAATGAGGATTTAGATAAAAATCTTGAGGAAAATGCAATTCCAACCGATATTAAAAATATGACTTATGAAGATTATGATGCGTTCTTATCAAAGAGAAGAGAATTAATGGCTTCTAAGTTAAAAGATTATTATAATTCATTATAATTGTAAGTTTGAGAGGAAATACATAATGGCAACAAAAGTACAATCAGTTGAACCAAACATTGCTGATTTAGTTAATGGATGGTTAAAAAAATATAGAATAGACTATAAATTGGAACAAGAATCACTTAATGAGGCTATTGATAAGGCATTATCTGAATATTTTTCTAAAAATGGCGGAACTGGTGGTAATAGGCCAGATGCCAAAATATTATTACAAGATAAAAATTTAAATTATTATCCTGTTTTAATTGAATATAAGGGATATAAGGATAAATTAGTTAAACTTGACAATGAAGGACATGTCGAAAATAAAAATTCCAAAAACGAATACATTTGGAAAAATATAAATAACTATGCTGTTAATGGTGCTGTGCACTATTCTAATGCAATTTTACATCATACATCTTATACAGAAATTATTGCTATAGGTGTTACTGGTTATAAGAATTCAATGGGGAAATTAGTCCATAGCATAGGAGTTTATTATGTTTCGAAAGAGAATTTTGGATTGGGGCAAAAAGTTGATGATTACAGTGATCTATCTTTTTTAAAAAAAGAAAATTTTGATGCTTTTGTTGAAAAAATGCATAATCTATCTTTATCCCAAGATGAAATAGATGCTTTAAAACAAAAAAGAGAGTCAGAAATAACTGCTAGTTTGGTTAAACTAAATAATGACATTTATCAAAATGAAAAAGGACTTGGAGAAAATGATAGAGTATACCTTGTTGCTGCAACTATTATTTCAACTTTAGGTATACCAGGAAAAGTTGCTGCACTTGATAAAAGTGAATTAAAGTCATCAACAGAGAATGGTAATAGAGATGGAGATATTATTGTTCGAAAAATAAAAGCGTTCTTGAATGAAAAGAGCTTACCGCAAGAAAAAAGAGATTTGATTGTTAGAACATTAACTAACACATTGACAACAGATAATATTAATAAACCAGTTAACGGAGAAAGTCAATTAAAACGAGTATTCTCTAAGATAGTTGATGACTTAGGAATTTATTATAAAATAGGGCTTACTACAGATTTTACAGGAAAATTATTTAATGAAATGTATAGTTGGCTTGGTTTTACTCAAGATAAATTAAATGATGTAGTCTTAACTCCATCATATGTTGCTAATTTATTAGTTAGGTTATCGAGAGTAAACAAAGATTCTTATGTATGGGATTTTGCTACAGGTTCTGCAGGTCTTTTGGTTGCTGCAATGAATGAGATGCTTATCGATGCTAAGAATAAGATTAAATCTCCTGAAAAACTAAAAATAAAAGAAGCAGAAATTAAAGCAAATCAATTACTTGGTCTAGAAATATTATCAAGTGTATATATGCTTGCAATTCTAAATATGATTATGATGGGTGATGGTAGTTCAAATATTTTGAATAAGGATTCATTACGAGATTTTGATGGTAAATACGGTTTTGGCAAGACTGATACTGATTTCCCAGCGGACGCATTTGTTTTAAATCCACCATATTCTGCACCTGGTAATGGTATGATTTTTGTTGAGAAAGCTTTATCCATGATGAAAAAAGGGTATGCTGCTATTATTATTCAAGGTTCTGCGGGTTCTGGCAAGGCAATTGAATATAATAAGAGAATACTAGAAAATAATACATTACTTGCAAGCATCAAAATGCCAATAGATTTATTTGTTGGTAAATCAAGTGTCCAAACTTATATTTATGTATTTAAAGTTGCTGAAGCTCATCAAAAAGATGAACTTGTTAAGTTTATAGACTTTACTAACGATGGTTATACTAGAACTAATAGAAAAAAATCTAGTACAAATTTAAGGGATACCGATAATGCCAAAGGAAGATATAATGAGTTAGTAGATTTAGTTAGATTTGGAAAACAAAAATTAAATATATTCACAGAAAAAGAGTACTATGAGGGACATATTGACCCAGAAAAGGGAGATGACTGGAATCAAAGCGCTCCTGTTGATATAAAACCAACACTTGAAGATTTTAAAAAGACAGTAAGCGATTATTTAGTTTATGAAGTTTCTATCTTACTAAGAAACAAGAATGGTGGTAATGAAAAAACAAAAAAATAGAAGCCTCACTTAAAGAAAAACTCCAAAGTGTTAAGTGGGGCGAAAAAGCAATAGAGGAGTTATTTAGTAAGGTAAAAGTTAATACTCTTAAATATAAGACAGCAAATTTACCAAGTATACCAGATGTTGAACATACGTTACCTGCTTTGACAGCAGGAATCCAGAATCAGGGATTAAATAATTATGTTTCTAGAAATAATGCTACTATTTTGAAAGATGTAATAACAATTTCTGCTAATGGTGCAAATACTGGTGCAACCTTTTATCAAAGTCATGAGTTTACTGTGTTGCAAGATGCATATGCAATTGAGTGGAAGAATAAAAAGGATAAATTAGACAAAAATCATTTCTTGTTTCTTGTTGGTGCAATATCAAAGTGTATATATGGAAATTATGAATGGACAAACAAGGCTGGATGGGAAAGAATAAAGAATAATAAGATAAAAGTTCCAATGAATGGAGAAAATATTGATTTTGATTTCATGAATGATTTTGTCGCAGAACTAGAAGCTCTGCGTGTCGCAGAACTAGAAGCCTATTTAAAAACTACGGGATTAAATGACTACATTTTAACTACTAAAGAACAAGAAGCATTAGATAATTTTTCTAGTTTAAAATGGGCTGATTTTAATCTGGAAAAATTATTCGGCAAATCCACTAGAGGTAAGAGATTGAAAAGCGATGATCGTATCCCTGGAAATATACCATTTGTTACTGCTGGAGAAGCGGAAGAAGGAGTATCAGATTATATAGGAAATAAAGTTACTATTTTTAATGAAAATACTACAACAATAGATATGTTTGGTTCTGCTAAATATAGAAATTATAAATATGGTGGTGATGACCATATAGCTGTTGTTCATACAGAAAAAATAGATAAATTTGCATCTATATTTGTTACTACTGCAATTCATAAATCCTCTCATAACGGACAATTTAGTTATGATAAGAATTTTTATGCGAAAGATGCAGATAATTTATATATAAAATTACCTGTTAATAATGATGGTACAATTAATTATTCCATGATGTCACTAATTAGTAGTGCAATTCATAAATTAGTTATAAAAGATGTTGTTTTATTTTCGGATGCTAGAATTAATTCTACTAAATTAGTTGTTGAAAAGAGTGTTTAAAAAAAACTTAATAATATAATTATTAACAAAAATACCAGAAGAAAAGTGCTTGACAACATTTTTCTTCTGGTATATATTAATAAATGTCTAAGGCAGACATTATATCTAAATTAGAAAATTAGTATTATTGCATTAATCTAAGGATTTCTTCAATAACATTAATCTTGTAAAATAAATATAATTAAGCCTGTTAGAATAATAATACCAATAGTGGGATTAGTGTATCAACAGGCTTTTTGTTTGCTTCTTAGATAAAAAATAATATAAATTTAAAGGAGAAAACAAAAATGAAAACAAAACTAGAAATGCAATTTTTAACTGAAGAACAAATTAAGGAGATTGAAACAAAGATTGGATACGTCTTTAAGAATAAGACTTTATTATCAACAGCTTTTAGACGTAAATCTTATTCAGAAGAACAAAAGTATGGGGCTTTAATCCCTAATAATGAAACACTAGAATTTTATGGTGATTCAGCACTAAACCTAATCGTAGTAAAAGCTACTGCTAAAATGGCTGCTAAAGCTTATGCTAAAAATGAAAGACCATTTTATGATGAAGAAAGCTTAACTCACTTTGTATCTAATTACACAGATAAGACAATTCTTTCAAATGTCATTGATAATTTAGATATTTCAAAATACCTAATAATGGGTAAAGGAGATATTGAAAAAGATGTATATAAATCAATAAGTGTTATGGAAGATCTATTTGAAGCTATAGTTGGTGCTATGTGGTTTGATAATGATCTTGATGTAGATGCAATTAGTGATACAGTAATTAAATTACTTGATTTAAGAATTGATAATATGGAATTCTATGAAAAGAATGAATATGTTGTTTTAAAAGAATTCATTGATAGAAATCCTGATTATAAATTCATTAGAACTGAAAAAGGATATGAATTGTTATACAAAGGAGAATTCTTAGAAGGTTTACCTGATTTTGAAACTAAAGGTGAAAATCGTTATATGGCAATGATTGCTGCTGCACATTTTGCTATAGAATTCTTAAAAGAGAATAAAAGATGGGATATACCTGATGAGGTGCCTACAGAAGGTATTACAGAAGAAAATGTTATAAATAAGCTTCAAGAATTATACCAAAAGAAAGTAATCTACCTAAATCCAATCTATTCAGATGGCACTTTTGATAGAGAAAGAAATTTATGGTTAGTTGATTGTATATTTCCATCAGAAAAAGCTCCAACAACTCATACTGGTGAAGCTAAGACTAAAGCAGAAGCTAAAAAGAAGGCTGCTTTAATGATGTACATGGATATTGCTAAAAATTTAAATAATTAATAAGCTTTTAACTAGGAGGAGATTAATTCTCTTCCTAGATTAAAATAAAAAATATGACTACGACAAATAATATTACAGACTATAATATTATATTTAATAAGTTAATTATACGTAATTATCTTATTGATAATAAAATTATAATTTTTAATATTTCACTTCGTAATTTAAAGCTAATTAGGTTAAGCTTTTTATTATGCAATGATAGGGTGTCGTAATACAATTTATGGCACCCTTTTTGTTGTAAGAAGAAAGGAATAATTAAAATAAACGATGGACAATTTAATATTTACAGAGATTGAAATGATGGCAAATCATTCATCATCTGGCGATTTATATGTTAAGACATTTGTATTATTAAAAGCTAAATCTAAAACAGATGACAAAATAATAGAAATGAAATTACCAGCATATACTAAAGTTGATTATTCTGCTTTTCAATATGTAGGTATTGTAAATAACTGGATTAAGATGAAAGATAATAAACCATATATTCATATTAAAGATGTTGAAACAAGACTATATAAAGGCATAAATAGATTCAACAATGAATTCCATATGCTTAAATGCTTCATTGATTCTACATTAGTTGTTAGTGTATTTCTAGATGAACATGAAGTATTAATTATGGAAAACTATATGGAGTTAAATGCTGAATTCTCCGAAGCTACTAAAGGTATTCATGAGTTTAAATATAAACCAACTGTGGCATAAATCTAGAGGCAAGAAAGATGCGTATCATAAAGCACGTCAAATCCAAAATTCCAGCGAAGCGGTATTTGGATTAGTGCTTTAATAGCACGATTGCCTAGTATTATCCCGGCAATACCTAATAGCCGGGATATAACACACTTAACTATTATAATTTCATAAGGAGCATAACAAATGGAGGAAAAGAAAGGAATAGAAGTAAAAGACGACTACTTGAGAACCAGTTTCGAGCTTGAAATTACAGATTCTGAATTTGAAGAACAAGAAGTCTATGATAAGGTTTATGAAATTGCTGCTCAATTAGGAATTAAAAAAGAAGAATGTGGTGAAAGAAATCACCATAAAGAAAGATATAAATATATGTTTGAATTAGGAGCATATATTGAGCTAGGTATGTTAGGACCTAAAAATGCTAGAGGTGTTAGGACCTGTTCCCTACATTTAAAAGGATTAGGCTGTAGAGACTATGAAGCAAGAAATCCTAATAAAACATTTATAGATTTGTTAAGATATTTAAAATTTGATTTAAATTCATCATTTACAAGAATTGATGAAGCAATTGATATTTTTGATAAAGAAATAATGGATATGGAATACATTGAATCAAAACTTAAAAAGAAGCAATTTATTTCATCATTTAGAAAGAAATATTATAAGAAGCATGGTTGTCCTGAAGAAGGAGAAACTATAGAAATGGGATCTCGTGATTCACCATGTCATTTAGTGTTTTATGATAAGTTATTGGAACAAAAACATAAAAAGAATCCAGATGTGGATTTGCTAGATTATTGGCTAAGATGTGAAATAAGATTTAAGCATGAAAAGGCTGATCAGTTTGTAACCGAAATGATTGCTGCATATGATGGTAAATTAAAAGCAATAAACAAAATAGGAAGACCTGCAGTTGAAGCCTATATTAAATCAGTCCTCTTAGCTACATTAGATATTAAAGAAGAAAACAATTATGATATAGAACATCAATATTTGGTTAATACAGATTCTAAGTGGCAAGCTTTTATAGGCTCATCTAAATGGGAATTAAATGTTAAAAATAAACATGAAACATCCTGGGATAAAAAGCTTATTACAATGAACCATGTATTACCATCTTATTTATTAACAAGGTATATTCAAGCTGGTTGTAATCCATATATATTTACTACATATTTAATTAATGTATTATATGAATCATTAAATAAATTTGAAGAAAAGAAAAATAGAAAAGCAGTAAATATTTATCTAATTGAAAATGGGCTCCCGCCACTTGATGATGAATCATTTAATAATTTAAAAGAAAAAATAAAAGAAGATTATGAAGAAAGGAGATTAACATTCTAATGACTACAGATGATTATGTAGAAATTCAAAATTTAGTTGAATATAAATTTAAAAATCATATTTATCCAGATTTAGTAAATATCATTAAAGATTATTTATATGTTAATCCAGATAAATTTGATATTTATAAAAAAACAAAAGTAACACCTACATTATTATTAGAAAATTTATCATTAAAAGAAGAATTAATAAGCGGTAATGTAAATGTTACTCATAAATTAATAATTAAATATATTAAAGAAATAATAGAGGAGGGAAAGATTTGTTACATTTAACAGATGAGCAATTAAAAGCTATTAACGCAACCTTCGGTAAATATGTAGTCTTTGCTGGAGCTGGTTCTGGTAAAACAAGAGTATTAGTAGAAAGAACAGTAAGACTTATTAAAGAAGGATATGCTAAAGATGAAGAAATAATGCTTATCACCTATACTAATAAAGCAGCTAATGAAATAAGACAAAGATTAACGATGTTACTCGGTAGAGAGCATAAAGTAGTAGTTACAACATTTCATGCTTATTGCTTTGGTATTATATTAGAATTCTATCCTGAAAATAGAAGGAAGAAAGTAAAAGTATTAGATGATGATTCTAAAAGAGCATTATTAAAAGATTTAATTGAAAAATTAAACTTAAAGATTGAGGCAGGTGAAGCTTCAAGAATTATATCAGCAATTAAAAATAAGGTTAAATTAAGAAAAAATGATTTAGCTGAAGTATTAAGATATATGAGATTATATAAAGAATATAAAAAGATTTGTAATGATAATGATTATTTAGATTTTGATGAAATGTTAGTACAGTATTTCAATGTATTAGAGAGTAATGATGATGTACTTGAAATTGAAGCATCGCAATTTAAATTTATTATGGTAGATGAATGCCAAGATATCAATCAATTACAAATGGATGTATTAGATAAATTATCATATATTCATAATAATATAATGCTTGTTGGTGACTTAGATCAGGCGATTTATAAATGGAGAGGTTCTGATTCGGATTTAATTAAATCCTTTGTTGCAAGAAAAGGTGTAAAAACATTATATCTATCTTACAACTTTAGGAGCGATGGTAATATAGTATGCCAAGCCGAGGACTTAATTAACCATAATCAAAACCGTATTTATAAACAAATGAATCCAGTAAAACCTAAAGAAGTATTAATTGATTTAAAACATTTTTCAGATAAATTATCTGAAGCTAAAGATATCGCAAAGCAAATAAAAATTTATCACTATTTAGGAATACCATATAAAGAAATGTTCTGTTTGGTTAGAGTTAAAAGAAATTCTACTCCATTAGAATTAGAATTTATGGAACAAGATATTCCATATGTAGTTGATGGTGTAACTGTTTTAGATAGAAAAGAAATATCTCTACCACTTAAATATTTGGATTTCCTTTTAAATCCAAATGATGATAGAGCATTTCTTGCAATTGTTAACGAACCTGCAAGAGGTATAGGAGCAGCAAGATTAAATGAAATAATTAGTATTTCAGCTTCTAAAGGTATTTCATATTATGAAACAGCTAAAACATTAAATGATAAATATGTTAAAGCTTTTGTGGAATTAATAGAAGAATTATTAGTGTTAATGAATAATTTAAAACCAGAAGAATTCATTAATATCTTAGTGGATAAAATTGGATATATAGAATATGTTTCTAGATTATCTAAACATAATATTAGATTATCAAGATTCAATACATTTAAAGAATCATTATTAAGTTATGTAAATGGAGATAATACTAAATATAGAGATTTCATTAATATGTTCTATTTGTCTAATGAAAAAGATAATACTGATATGGATGCAGTAAGAATTACAACAATCCATCAGGCTAAAGGACTAGAAGCAGAATGTGTATTTATCACAGGATGCAATAGAGAAATAATGCCTGGTAATGTTACAGATATAGAATTAATTGAAGAAGAAAGAAATCTCATGTATGTTGCTGTAACAAGAGCTAAAAGGTATTTACATATCACAGTACCTTTAAAAGATATGGATGGTAAGACTCCTTTAA
>JAEEGL014794857.1_pt1 | contig 11851 bp, 7 predicted proteins | sample 9134231 | NCBI WGS metagenome assembly JAEEGL01 (sample SAMN16246548, study PRJNA631951) | gut metagenome | biome: gut microbiome; feature: rumen; material: fiber-attached | host: Bos | place: Iran: Karaj | collected 2018-10 | reverse complement strand
TGCTGAAGTGCTCGACAACACGAACGAACCGCATACGCTCCGCTTGCTCGATGACATTCCGGAAGTCCACAAGACTGAATGGATCAAGAACAGCCATCGTTCTAAGAAGTAATGCAAATGTCACCCCGGACTGTCATCCCGGACTTTGTTCCGGGACGGGGTCACTATTTGCGCGAAAAGCCGCAGCAACCGCTGCGGTTTTTCTTTTATATAAAAAAGCCTGACGTCTTTTCACGTCAGGCTTTCCTGTGAATTTGCAATATCTGTTTAGTCTACGACACAGCGGACACTGCCGAATGTATAGTCATCTGTTTCTCCACGATTTTCACGGAACTCTCTTTTGATCCAGTCGCGAGAGTAGTTATGACTGAAATCTGATCCGATCGTGTGCATGTCGAAGTTCAGGTCTTCCCATTTGTCTATGTATTGTGTGGTCTTTTCGTTGTAGGTGCCTGTGAGAACAATGCTGAACCCTTTCTTGTTCGCGAATTTGTAGTTGTCGTCATAGTCGTTTTCTTTATAAGAGCTGAACAAGTCTGCGGTAAAGCTGTAGTTGTTATAGAGGTTCTCGTATTCGCTGTATGTGGCCACGTGCGAACCCGGCGGGCAAAGTCCTTGAACCTTGTCTTTAGGAATTGAATCGAGATTCCCGGTTGCTTGCTTTTGCGTGTACATTCTGCCGTAGAAGTCACAGTAGAGTTGCTTGTCTTCAAAGCAGAGCGAACCATCCGATGCGTAATTGAGGTTTTCGGCAAACCAGTTCACGCCATCAATTTCAACGGTTTTGTAGTATTGCCCATCGCGGGTATCCTTGAAGATGCCGTATTTCACGTCAGGATTAAGGTTACGCCAGGAGGGCTTGTAAACGGAATCGGTAGCGAGATCGATGATGGTATTGTTTTCGCACTTGTACTTTTTAGCGTCGTATTTGTGTCCGTAGCAGAGATTGTAAATGGCGCCATCCTGGCAGAACTGCTTTGTATAGTCGAAGCCTATGCCATTGCATTCTTGCAGGTTGCTCATGCAACGTATGGAAATTCGCGTATCAGGTTCGGCGTTGATAAAGCAAGCTCGTGAGGGGGATGGGCTTTTGAACCCGCCGCAAAACTGGGAAATGTATTTATCGCTTATGACAGAAGTCGGATGAGGGTCGAGCTTCATGATGTTTGCGGTGCGGTAATTCCCGAAGTCCCTTGTGGATGTCCAGAAGTTTTCGTCGGTTCCTGTACCATCGCCACTTTTGACGGGTATGGCGCTGAATCCGTAGTCATCGGTGCCGTTCCAGTCGCCGTTTGCATCACTTGGCCAGCCTGTTTTGCTTTTAAGTTTTTTGGCGGCTTCTTCTTCGCCACCGGCAAACGCTACTAGTTCCTTGAATTCATCGATGGAAGGCAAATGGAAACCTTCCGGGCAAGCTGTTTCTGCGTCCTTATAAATGTATAAGCTAGAGTCCCCGTAGTTCAGGTCTTCGGCCATCCAGATTTGTCCACCGATGTTTGCAAGCTTGTATGTTTTTCCATCGCGGGCGTCCGTAAATGAACCGCTAGGCGTCTTGAGGCCTTCGCTCGAAGAGGATTCTGGAATTTGGGATGAGGAAGATTCTGTGGCGCTGCTAGATTGCGGCAGGGAATCGCTTGATGAAGATTCTGAAACTTGCTTTTGTGATGATGAGGATTTTGGGGTGTTACTTTTTTCCGAAGAAGAAGAGGACTCCTTTGTTTTTCCTTTTTCAGAGGAGGATGATACTTCCGGATTTACAATTTCATCAGAGCTGGATGAAATATTGGCAAAAATTTCATCATTTGCGGATGTGGAATCACTACAGGCGGTAAATGCTAAAGAAAAAAGCGCAGAGGCTGTTAGGCAAGCAGCGGCCTTTGTGAAATTATTCATATTTTATCTCCTTTGATGAGATAAAGTAGAAAATTTTAGTTTGTCAGGCCATCGTAAGTAGAAATTTTGGCTTTGAAGCCGTCTTTTGGCGTGGTCAAAGATTTTTGCAATTAAAAATATATATTACTGTCTATGATATCGTTTTCTTCATGTTTTTCTTTTGGAAGGGGTTTTTCGTTGGCGGCGTTGTCGCTTGTGTTTTTGCAGTCTTCAGTTTTTGCGGCGGGCCTTGTGAAGCAAAGTATAGATACGACCGATGCCATGCGGACACTCTCTAATTACGATCGCGGATTCTACACGCCGCAGGTGTTGCATATAAAGCCATCGGGCTCTAAGCCGATTGAAAAACCGTACAGCCGTCTTTTGCATTTGCGTGCCGAAATTTCGGAATTCAGTAGCCGTGCCTGGCTCGGGATTGATACGACGGGCGGCAAGAAGGATACGACCTGGGGCAAGAGCCAGGACCTCACGGAAGACGCTCTGAATGTGTTGCAGCAGACGTTTGACAATATCCGCAAAAACAACGGGTACGTGATTGTGCGAATCTGTTATGACCCGTGGTACAATGGCCGTAGCAACGTGACGCCGGAACACAAGTGGGTGCTCAAGCATGTGGAACAGCTCGCGCTTGTGCTTTCGAAAAATACCGATGTGATTGTCGCGCTCGAGATGGGCATGCACGGCGCCTATGGCGAAATGCATTCTGACACGAGTATTACTTATGACCGCGTTGCCGAAGCGACAAACCTGATGCTCCGCAGTACGCCTCCAGAGCTCAAGATTCTTACGCGAACGGGGAATTATTCAGCAAAGGTGCTCGGCTTTGACAACTGGGGCGTGGACTTCCATATTGACGGCGAAAAATTTGCGGAGATTGCAGAAGCCAAGGGCGATACGATGTATCGCGTGGGAATGTTCAACGACGGCTACTTGGGAACGCAATACGATTACGGTACCTGGGGCGCGGACTGCAAAACGTCCATCTGCCGCGAAGAAGGTGTTGCCTGGCTCGAAAAGTATGGCATTAACACGCCATATGGCGGCGAAGCGCTTACGACGGCGAACGGCTACCAGGTCATCAATACCCCCGAATTCCTCGCGTACGAGGGCTTCCGCACGCATACGAGCTATTTGAATATCCAGTGGAACAATAACTTGATTAACAGCTGGAAAAAGACTCTATTCAAGCAGAAAGACTTTGATTACGATCCAGCAAAGATTGATTCGCTTACGGGCTTCAAGTATATCAATGACCACCTGGGCTACCGCTTTGTGCTTCGAGAATCGTGGCTTAGCGATACTGTTGGCTCTGACCGCGTGCTCCATGCAAAATTCCGCGTGCAGAACGTGGGCTTTGGCAACTTGACTTGGAAGGCTCCGATAAGGCTTGCTGTTTTGGAGGACCTGGAAGGTAGCGATTTGGAAATGTGTCCTTCGACGGCTTATTATGATCTGCCAGAAATTGATTCCCGCAATATCCATAGCCGTACTATTTCGATTGCTGGCGGCGATACTGTGATGACATTTGACGGAAACAACGAAATGGAGGTTGCTGTCAAGTTGAATATGCCCTCCAATGGGCGTTATCAGGTGTATTTGAAGGTGGGCGAAATCGAGTTCGCTAACGGTTCGATTGGAGGGAAGGGAGCATGCGGCATGGAACAGCCTGCCACTTATTTGGGCAAGTTCTATTTTGATGAAAATGTTCAGTCCATTGTGCCTCGTACTTTCCGCAGCTCCGTGCAAAAGTCCAAAACGCCTTTTGTCCAGCGGGTGCGCAATAACGTGATTATCCGCGACGGCGATCGCTCTTACAAACTGAACGGCTCGAAACAGTAGCTTAACAAGGCTCTTCGAAAAACCGCGTTGTCATGTCCGCCACCTTTGTCATCCCGGACTCTGTTCCGGGAGGGCATCTCCTTTTTTAAAATTTCACATGAAAAAAACTCCAGCCAATGGCTGGAGTTTTTCACATCTTGTTTAGCGGGCAAGCCCGCCATTAATTACCGCTTACTTGTTCGTCCAGCGGATGGATGCCTTGTGGCTACCCTGACGGATAATGAGCGTATAGGAGCCGTTTGCGAGACCCTTGAGGTCGATGGCGTGGCTGCCAGCGCTGTATACATCGGACATCTGCTTCACGCTTGCGCCAAGAGCGTCGTAAATGTCGATCTTGACGAGGCCGGTGTTCTTGGTTGTGAACTGGAGCATCGAGCCCTTCATGCTAGCCTGGAGGCCGTTCATGGCCTTCTTGATAGGCTTGATGGAAATCGGTCCAGACGGGTTGATGTATGCTTGGTATTCCTGCAGGTTCACTGCGGTAGCGCTGTCACCGATGATGAATGTGACCGTTCTAGAGAGTGCTGCGTAGAAGTCTGATTCAGGTGCCGTTGCTGTAACAGCAATGACTGCAGATTGTGCGCCGGCGACAAAGCCTTCGCCCTGCTGGCCTAAGTACGGAGAAGTTGCCTTACCGTTGAATGTATAGGTGATGGGTGTCTTGTCCGAAAGGGTTGCCGACGGGAGACCTGACGTAGAAACTGCGCCTACGGCGACCTTCTGGTTCTTGAACGTACTCGAAATACGCGGTTCACCCTTTCTGTATTCGATTTCGAAAGTATCTTGCATGGCGCGGAAGCCTGTGACTGCAGGTGCGCTTGCTATGATTTTTGCCTTACCGAAAGACTTGAAGTGCAACATCCAAACCTGTTGGTTCTTCTGGGAGTTAGAGCAGTTGTTGTTCTTGCAGGTGGACTTGCTTACGGTCATGATAGACGGGTCAGCGGAGGTAAGTGTAAACTTGGAGCCTTCGTTCGTCTTGTCTTCCATAGTGAGGATGTAGTCATTGGAACCATCTCCATCGAAGTCAAGCGTTCTGCTTGTCTTTGTATCGGTCTTGCAAGTGCCGGAGTATGTGCAGAAGAGGTTTTCGAGGTTCGTGATGGTCTGGCCAGCAACCTGTGTAACCGTTACGACAGACTGGGAACCATCGTTGCCTGTCAGGATGGCTATACCATAATCGTTGATGACGAGGTCGCTGCCCGAAACAGAGACTACCTTTTCGTCGCTAGAAGTATATGTACAGCCGGACTTGAGTGCGCCGGAAATCTTACCTTCGGTCTGCTTTGCAGTGGTGGACTTGAATGCACAGCTGCCGGTGTTCTTGCCTTTGACGAGGGAGTCAGCCCAAGAACGAGCGTTCTTGGTGAGGTAGCTCTTGATGATGTTACCAGAGGATGTGTAAGTTGCTGCATCGAGAGCTGCAGCGGTGATGAGGGACTTGTCACCTGCGAAGATAGCGGACTTTTCGCTCTTCTGGTCGACGTCACTGGTCTGCTGACGCAAGCTCCAGTTGCAGTTCGGAATCATGTTCTGGTCCATGAACGAAGTCCATTCGCTCGTGGCACTGGAGTTCGGTTCACCGTCGCCGTCGGCATTGGTGGTACCCCATTCAGAGATGAATACCGGATAGCCTGCATTGAGTGCGCTCGTAACGTGTCCGCCAAAGCTGCCCTTGGAATGGGTGGCTGCGTAGAAGTGCAAAACGTATGCGATGTTCGGCGAAGAGATCGGGCTCTGTGCGCCCTGTTCCGGGTGCTGAGACCAGTTCGGCGTACCGACGATAATCAAGTTCTGGGTGTTGGCACGGATTGCCGGAACAACCTGGTTGGCGTAGGTCTTGATTGCGTTCCAGTCGCCACCGCTGCCGGAAACCGGTTCGTTGTAAATTTCATAAATGATGTTCGGCACATCCTTGTACTTTGTGGAAATGTACTGGAAGAATGTTGCTGCCAAGGATGTTTCCAGGTGAGCTCTGTGGCTATGCCAGTCGATGACGATATAGACGTCGTTTTCGATAGCGGCCTTGACCATTCGGTCAATTGTGGAAAGCTGACCTTCTGGAGACTTTGCGTAAGAGACCTGGTCATCGAGCTTGTTCTTTGTACCGCCATTGCTGTCATAGTATTCAATGCCCATGGCGTAGCGGAACATGTCGATTTTGAGGTTGTCTACAGCCCACGAAATGACTGCTGGGTTGTAATAAGACAAACCTGTAGCGTCGGACCAGAAAAGGCTTACGCCGCGAAGCATGACCTGCTGGTTATTCTTCGCACCGATAATCTTATTGCCGCTAGTGTGGAGTGCGCCGTAATAAGAAACCGGGCCCGCTTTTTTGGGGGTTGCTGTCGATGCATCGGCTGCGAATGCGGAGATTGCCGCACCGGCCAAGATGCCTGTCAGTAGCTTTGTCAATTTCATGAGTGTTTTCCTTTTGTTTTGACAAAAATTATCTTAATAAATCCAAGATAGTAAACATTTTAGGCTAATTTTTTGTTTACCAATGAACACAAGGCGTTTTGCATTGCGTCCATTGTACACCTTTACCCCGATTTTCACCCAATATATAATGTAGCTTTCTGTACGCTGGAATGAAATAGTTGAATCGTAATAAAAAAGTTGCGTTGTATGTCGTGTGACGCAAGACACAGTAGAAAAATAGATTATAGTTTGTTTGTGCTCAAGTGCTCGCGAATCCGCTATTTTGCTCATAAAGGAAACGTTTAGATGCTCTATGTAAATTTTTTTTTCAAAGGCCTGCAAGTATGGCATTTTTCGAGAAAAAAAAATATATTGTTGTCCAAATCACCCATATTGGGTAAAACAGTTAAAAAAAGAGAGAGAATTATGAATAAGAAACTCACATTGGCTACAGCCCTCGTCGCTGGCTCCGCTGCTTTCGCAGGCCTCAATGACGGTGTCTTTGATACCTGGCTTGGTGCTGACGGCTCCGCTCAGGTTCTTACTGGCCTTGACAATGGCTCTGAAACTTCTGGTTACTGGTTCAGCTACGGCGACGACGGTGACGGTGGTGCATCTCGCGTTGAATGGAAGGTAGCTCCGGGTAACGACTACTCTGCTGACGCTCTTGACCCGGTTATCGAAGCTTGCGGCGGTGTCTGCGGTACTGCAATCCTTGATAAGGGTAAATTGACCTATCAGCCGTTCGTCGGTATCGGCTTCAACGTTGTCGGTGAAGCTGTTGGCGGTGGCGATCCGGAACCCGGTGACGCAACTGCTTGGGGTGGCGTCTGCATTACTTATACTTCTGCTGCTGCTCCGACCCTCGAACTTGGCCTCGGTAGCTTCGATGCTGAAATCGGTTATGCTAACCCGGCTGCAGCTCTTACCAAGTCCACTGTTGGTACTTCTAAGGTTCTCGCTTGGACTGACTTCAAGCAGCCGTCTTGGTACAAGGGTACCACCAAGGTTTCTGGTGCAGAAGCTGCTGCTAAGCTCGTTGCTTTGAAGTTCAAGCTCCAGGCTGCTGCTGGTAGCTATGACTTCAACATCTGCGCTGTTGGTCCGAATGCTGGCACCTGCCCGGCTACTTGCTCCGACCCTGTTCCGGGTATCAAGTCTGTCCGCGCTGCTTCCTCTGTTAAGGCAATCCTCTCTGGCCGTACTCTCAGCTTCTCTGGCATCAAGTCTGCTGCCTCTGCTGAAGTTCTCAACCTCCAGGGCCAGGTTGTTGCTACGGGTGATGCTTCCCGCGCACTCAGCCTCGCAAACCTCGACGCTGGCGTCTACATGGTTCGCGTTGCTGGCAAGTCCGTCAACTTCTCCAACAAGATCGTGTTGAAGTAATTTCGGATTCGCAAGAATTTAGAGAAGGGTCGCGCAAGCGGCCCTTTTCTTGTATAAATTGCGTTCGTGTTTGTGCTCACAGGTAAACTTGATTTTTTATTTCAATTTTACCCTAAAAGCTATATTTATATATATTACATTGGCAATTACCATAGCCCGTGTTTTGGGGCTGTTTTTAGAGAGGCTTTTATGATCTGCAAGAAAATCCTGTTGCCCGTTTTTATGGGCTCGGTCTTTTTCCTGGGCGCCTGTGGTGGCGATGATTCTCCGAGTTCTCCGGAAATTACTCCGGTTTCGAGCTCTGCGGTGTATCCGTTGCCGGTGAGCAGTTCTTCCGTGATTCTGCCGCCAGTGATGAGTTCTTCTGTAATTCCTCTTCCGGTCAGCAGTTCCTCTGTGACTCCTCTTCCGGTGAGTAGTTCTTCTGCCGTTCCGACTAGCTCTGCGCCGGCTCCTGCAAGTTCTGCTACGCCGACTCCTTCGAATTATGCAGCTCTTGCCTCTACGGCTAATATGACCTATGCCGCCAATGAGTATGTGGTGTGGAAGAGCTACCATTATACGACTGAAGAAGCCGAAATGGCTGTTTATCCGTCCCTTGCTCCTGAATTCAGCGTCGTGTTTACGCCATCGTATATGCCGGCAGGGCGTGTTATCTGGTCGACTCAGACGGGCTATTACAGGTCGTTCTGCTCAGTGGATGATGCGACCGTTTCGACTATGAAGCTCCGCGCTTGCACCGTGTCGGAAGGTATCGGTTATGGCATGCTCCTTGCGTACTTCAATAACGACGATGATACATTTGTCCGCTTGTGGAACTACACAAGGGGTATGAGAGAATACCATAACAGAAAGCTCATGCCGTGGATTACTCCCTCGTTCGATTGGTCTCCTGTAGACAATTCAAGCGCAACGGATGCTGATGAAGATATTGCGACGGCCTTGATTCTCATGTATTACAGGACTGGCCTCCAGATGTATTTGCAGGATGCCTTGACGTTTGTAAAGGCTATCTGGGATGTGGAAGTGAATCCGACTAGCAATCTCCTCTATTCAGGCGATGAAGACCTGTGGAAGGGCTCTAATCCGGTTTACAACTTGAGCTATTTCTCGCCGGTGGCACTCAGGCTTTTTGCCCAGGTGGACCCGAGTCACAACTGGAAGGGTGTTTTGGACGCAATGTACGAATATATGCAGCTTGTGCAGTCCAAGGGAACAGGTGTGTTCCCGGATTGGAGCGATGCTACTGCAACAGCCGCAAATCCGCCTAACCAGGCTGCTGGTACGAATGCCAACAACTACACCTGGCATACATTCAACAAGGAATCTGTGCGTATCCCTTGGAGAATTGCCTGGGACTACTACTGGTATCAGGATAAGCGTGCTAAAGAAGTCTTGACGACGTTGAACGAATTTATCAAGAAAAAGTCTGGCAATGACCCGAACGACATGGCTTTGGCTGTTAACTACTCATGGGATCTTTCTGTGGGTAAGGACTACACCAAGAATACTGTTGTGTCGAGCCAGTGGTATGCCGCATGGTGCGCAACGGGCATTGCCGGGAACACAACGTGGCTTAACACTTGCACGACTGGCTTGAATACCAAGTTGCCTTCGAACAACGGTGGAAGCTACTTTGCCGATATCTTGCTTACGATGTACTCTGGCTTGCTGAACGGCTTGTTCGTTCGCCCGGCTGGAATCTAGTCTAGATTAAGCTAAAATCTTTCTTTATCTGTCGCCCCGCACGCTGTTGCGGGGCCGACTTTTTTTTGATGGAATTTGTATATTCTTTATTATGAAAAAGAATGCAAATACTAAGGCCGTGAAACCTGCCAAGGCTAAAGTGGCTAAGGCGAAAGAAAATCCAAAAGATGTAGATTCGTTGCTTGTTGCAACAAAAAAAGATTCGACGAATGTCCTTGCTGTTGAACCGGATAGTTTGAATGCGCCGGGTGCTTTGGATGCTCATGAAAGTGCAGCAGATGGTTCGAATGCGGTCGGTGATGCTGCTGAAAATGATGCGGGTATGCCCGCGCTCCCGACCGCAGAACAGCTCGGGATCACGATTACAGCTGGAAACGTAGGTAATGCTGGTGACGCAGGAAATGCCGCAAACGCGCCGCTTTCGGCGACTGTGGGCGATACGATCAACTTCCCGGTGACGGTCTCGTGGAGCGTGAACGGGAGCGCGATTCTCGTGGTGCCGACAAGCTCGGCAAATGCGAAGGGCATTTTGCAGTTGGGAGTTTCGCAGGAATCTAGCCGCTCGGTAAAGGACGGCAAGGAAATGGCGCAGATTACGTTCAACTACAAGCTCGTTATGCAGGATACGGGCAACTTGAACATCCCCGCGATGCGTTTTGAAATTCCGACACCGATGGGGCAGTCGCTCGATTTGCGTAGCGATAGCGTGCCTATACGTGTCGATGCTCCGTTCAACGCGATGCCTTTTATTGCTGGCGGTGCGGTGGGCGTTTGTGTGCTGCTTGCTGCGTTGTGGCGCATGCGCAAGCGTGCTAATGTGCGTGCGGCGACAGCTGCGAAAAATGCGTTTGAAAATGCGCTGCGAGAGAAGATGATTGTCTTGAAGCAGCGCGTGATGGTTGCCGATAGCCGCGAATGGCTCTTGGAATTGGAAGGTATCTGCAAGGAATATGCCTTTGAAAAGTTCGGAGCTGCCGAAGGAATTTCCGCCGCCTCTGCGGTGAATCTAGACGCTCTCGTGACCGATGATAAACTTGATGGCTGGAAGCCTTTGCTCGAAGAATTTGCGCACGCCCGCTACGGCGGCGGCAAGCGCGACAGCTTCGAGAATAAGGAAACCTGGAAACTTGCCATGACGCTCATGGGCATCAAGGAAGACGAGTAGTGATTATTGATAAGGAAAAGGCAAAGCACCGTGCGGTAGGACTCGATTTGTTTCGGGTGACGGCGGCCGTGATGGTGCTGCTGTTCCATTGCAATATCCATCATAATAGCAGTTTTGGGCCGTTGACGGGATTTGTCTCGATGGGCGCTGTGTTTATGACGGCGTTCTTTATGCTTTCGGGCTATGTGCTATTTTTGACGTACAAGGACAAGTCGCTTGTGCAAGCTCCGGCTCTCAAGAACTTTTACCTGAAACGCATTTTCGGAATTTTCCCTTTGTACTTGGTCGTGGCGGTATTGTACGTTGTGACCTTGGGGCAGGAATCGGCGTTCCAAAATCTGGTGCTGTTGCCGATTGAACTGCTTGGGTTGCAAAGCGTGTTTTCGACGCTGTTCCCGGTAAGTCATAATGGCGGGACTTGGTTTATCTCTTGCTTGCTGTTTGCGTATTTGGCTTTCCCGCTGATGCAAGAAGTCGTAAAGCAGATGACGACTCGCACGAAGTGGATTGCTCTTGCTGTTTGTGTTGCGGTTTTGTTCTGGTCGCCGCTTGTCGTGCATACGTTCAAGACGGACTCGATTTATTCGAATCCGTTTTTCCGTGGACTGGAATTTTTCATTGGTGTGCTTTTGTGCTCGCTGCCGATCCGGGCTGGAATCGCGAAACTCCTTGCGACTAGGAAGGCTTTGCTTGTTGAAGTTTTACTTTTGGTTGCTGGGGTATCAATTGCGGTGCGGCTGAATATTTTCGTGGGTAATTACATGCTTTACGATTGGATTGTGATTCCGCTGTTTGCCTTTATGATTATAACGCTAGCGGGGCTCAAGTCGCCGAGATTGCAAGGGTCTGCGGTGTTGCGTTATGCGAGTGCGGCGAGTTATGCGTTTTTCTTGGCGCAGACTTTTAATACTGAAATTGAGAATTGGCTGTTTGCTGCGTGCGGTATCCAGAATAATGTGCTGCGAATTGCGGTGTCGGTTGCGCTGTGTGCAATTATTGCTGTTGCTTTGCATGAGCTTGTCGAAAAACCGTGTGCAAAAATGCTGAAAAAGAAATTGTAAAGTATTGCTTATCGGACAGCTGTTTCAAGGACGAGGGCGAGTGCTGCTAACGTAAGCCCGTTTTTTGGTCGGTACCTTTGGCTGATGGGCAAGAATGCGTTTACGATAAATGTTATCGAGAAAAAGAGAATCCCTGCGGCTATCATATAGGCTGGCTTTCCTGAGCAACTGCGGTAAATCCCACTGTATGTTCCCGTGATGAATGTGATGACTGCATTTACGGCGAGAAATGATGCGATGCTGAGTGCTAATTTAAGATGGTTTACCCAGTAGTCTCGGATTCTTTCCTTTGCTGTTATGCAGTTGACAATAAAGATAGTGGTTATAGGAACATATTTGAGAAACGGCAAAAAAGCTGTTATTTTAAAATTGTGATAAC
>JAEEGL011064959.1_pt1 | contig 11851 bp, 13 predicted proteins | sample 9134231 | NCBI WGS metagenome assembly JAEEGL01 (sample SAMN16246548, study PRJNA631951) | gut metagenome | biome: gut microbiome; feature: rumen; material: fiber-attached | host: Bos | place: Iran: Karaj | collected 2018-10 | reverse complement strand
GTGGTTAAACTTTAACCCGACAAAAGTAATGTATTTTTGTGAAATACAAGCGTTTTTTGAAAAAAATGTGCATTTTTTATCAAAAAAATCGAAAATTTGCCGAAATCGGGACTATTTTCCTCATTTCAAAGCGGTTTTCCAGTCGCCATCGAATTGTGTTCCTCTCAGAAAATCATCAATCGACATGGCTTTTTTCCCAGCTTGCTGCACCTGTTTCAGATGGATGAATCCATCCGATAGAGCAATTTTAAGGTATTTTTTGTTGTCGGTGACCACGCAGCCTGGGACAACAATCGGGATACAGCTTTCGATTTCGGAGGAGTAGATTTTCAAGTCGATGATTTCGCCACTTTCGGATTGCAGTTGGGTATGAGCGGCAGGGTAGGGCGAAAGGCCACGGATATGATTGTAGACCGTCTTGCAGTCAAGGCTCCAGTCCACATTGCAAAATTCCTTTGAAATCTTGGGAGCAGGTTTTAAGGATTGGTCTTCCGAGAGTTCTTCTTGTGGCAAGGCGCGGACGTCCCCTTTTTCGATTTTCTTGATGGTCTCAACAACTACCTTGTTGCCTAACAGCATCAGTTCATCATGAAGTTCGCCGGCAGTCTCGTCGGGACGGATGCAGACTTTCTCACGCATGATGACGGCTCCCTTGTCGATTTCCTCGTTGAGGAAGAAGGTGGTGAGCCCTGTCTCAATCTCTCCATTGATGATGGCGAAGTTGATGGGCGCCGCACCACGGTATTGGGGCAGGAGTGAAGCATGGAGGTTGAAAGTGCCCAGTTCGGGCATCTGCCAAACCACGGCAGGCAGCATTCTGAAAGCCACAACAATGAAGAGGTTGGCTTGATATGAGGCCAATTGTTCCAAAAACGTCGGATCTTTTAGCTTCTCTGGTTGGAGCAAAGGTAGGTCATGTTCCAATGCGGTCTTCTTCACGTCGGAATATTGGATCTTCCGACCACGGCCTGCGGGCTTGTCGGGCATGGTGACGACAACGGCCACTTCATATCCTGCTGCAATAATGGCTTCTAGTTGCGAGGCGGCGAATTCGGGGGTGCCGAAGTAGGCGATTCTGATTTTCTTCTCCATAGACTGTCAAAAAAAAGCCTGACCTTTCAAGGCCAGGCATTCCTGTTATATTAACCCTAATATTATTTCATCTTTTCTTCAAGATAGGCGATGGTCTTCGTAATTTCGAAAGCCTCGTTGCTGTTCGGATAGTCTTTCTTCAGAGTCTGGTATGTCTCCAAAGCCTTTGCATAGTTGCCCAAGATCTCGTAGGTCATGCCCAACTTGACGAGGTGCATCGGTGAAGTGAAGTCATTGGCGTTCTTCTTGGCGGCCTTTTCATAATAGGCAACAGCGTTTTGCTGGTCGCCGAGTTCAAGATAGCAGTCGCCGATGAGACCTAATGCCAGGGGAGCCAACACCTTGTCATCATTGGTATATTTCTTGAGGTATTCGATGGCGTTGTTGTAGTCACCTTGTTTCAAATAGCAAAGACCCGCATAATAGGCGGCGAGCTTACCAGCCTTGGTGGAACCATATTCGTTGACAATGCTGAGGAATCCGACCTTTTCGCCGTCGCCGTTCAGAGCGGTGGCATAGTCTTCATTCTGCATGTAATAAGATGCAAAGTCAATGGCTTGTGTGGCTTTCTCCTCGAAACTGATCTCGCTCGGGAAGCTCAGGTTCTTGGCGGTTTCATTCTTTTTCGCCCTATATCTGCTGATGCCGTAGATGGAAAACGCGATGACCAACAGGGCAATGAGAATTATCCACAGGGTTTTCTGGTTTTTTTCAATCCAAAGTTCGGTTTTGCTTAAGGCTTCTTCAACGTTCTCGAGCCTTTCGTCTCCTTGTTGTTTTGTGTTCTGTTTTGCCATATCAATTCAAAATTTTGCGTGCAAAAGTACGCTTTTTCGGCATACCCTCAGCCGTTTTTTTGTAATTTTTTCTTTTTTCGTATTTTTGCACCTCTTATTGAAATCGTAAAGCTCATGAAGAAATCCATCGTGTATGACGGAAGGGAGATGCAGAATCTTGAATTTCAGCAGAATGCAGCTCGTGACATAGCCATGCTTGAGTTTCTCATGCAGTTCATCACCGATGAACGCAGGCAACGTTTCGAGGATATTCTCGATTTTCGCACAAGGCATCTCACGGTCGTTCTTGAGGACATTTTCCAGCCACACAATGCCAGTGCAGTGCTGCGCAGTTGTGAGCTCAGAGGTATCCAGGATGTGCATATCGTGGAGAACAACAACCATTATGATGTCAATCCGGATGTGGTGCTGGGCAGTACCAAGTGGCTCAACATGTACTATTATGAGAAAGGTGAGTTTAATACGCCTGACGCCTATCAACAGTTGCACGAGAAGGGCTACAAGATTGTGGCCACCTGCCCACATCGCGATGACTTCACGCCCGACACCCTGCCGCTCAATCAGCCTGTGGCCTTGGTCTTCGGTACGGAAAAGCTGGGTCTCTCGGATTATGCCGTCGAGCATGCCGACATGCATGTCCGCATCCCGATGTATGGCTTCACGGAGAGCTACAATATCAGTGTCTCGGCGGCTTTGCTGATGTACACGCTTACTAACCGTCTACATGCTTCCACCGACATCAATTGGCACCTCACAGAGGAGGAACGAAATGCCTTGCGCCTCGTGTGGACACGCCGTTCGTTGAGTCGCATTCGACAATATGACCGTAAGTTTGCTGAGTTGCATCCTGAGTTTTTTGCTGAATCCTAGACGCAATATGCTTTAATTTTTGTCGTTTTCGTATAAGAACAGCAAAATTTTGTACTTTTGCGCTGAAATTTGATTAGGGAATGAAAAAGTTATTGTTTGTCATACTTGCTTTGGCTATAGTAATCCTGCCTTCATGCAAAAAGACGCGCTATTGCCGTTGCACCACCGTCCAGAATGAGGAAGTGGTGAATTTGGGCGAGGAGTATTACACTATCGAGGACAACTCTTCGTGTTCCGACAAGTCGAAGGAAATCGTGGGTTGGGGACAGGTCATCTGCTACGAAGTGTCGGAGTACGAGGTGACGGGCGTGGAACACCATTGGTGGGACGACATCTTCGGCAACAATAATAACAATAACAACAACAATAATAACGGTAACAAGCCATAATCGGGGTTGTCAAATTCTCTCGGTAAATCGGTTTTGAAGGTCCTGTTGGGCCTTGTGTTTATCGTGTCGGCGGTACTGAAAGTGCTCGACATGGATTCCTTCGAGATTTACATTTATAGTTACCATTTCTTTAGCCTTAACGCCTCTTTCATTGTAGCTCGGCTTGCCATCATCCTTGAGCTGGTTTTGGGCATCGGCTTGGTTTCCCATACATTGCATAAGTTGTATTGGTGGGGGAGCATGGCCATGCTGGGTGGCTATACCTTATTATTAATATATGCACTGATCCTCGGTCGCACCGACAGCTGCCATTGTTTTGGCGACGTTCTCCAACTCGACCCCAAGCAAAGCCTTATTAAAAACGGAGTGCTGATGCTGCTTTTCCTGCTGATTTACAGGATGGAAAGTTGGAAGATGCCATTCCGCTGGTTGATATTGTGTTTAATAGTGATGGCTTCAACCATTGCGGTTTTCGTCATTTCGCCGCCCGACAACCTCACTTCAAACTCCGACCCTGAGCAAAACCTGCAAACAGAACTTTTCAACGAAATGTTGGATGCTTCTCCATTGGACACTTTGAATCTACGAAAGGGTAAACAAGTAATATGCTTCCTCTCAACAAGTTGTGAATACTGTCAGATGGCGGCACACAAACTCTCTTTGATGCAGCAATTCTATGGGTTCCCGAAAGAAAACATCACCTATCTTTTCATGGGCAACGAGGAAGACATTGCAAAGTTTTACGAGGAATCGGGCTCGGCGCAGTATCGCGATTTGCTCTATCCAGATGTGGTGCGCCTGTTGAAAGCCATCAATGGAAACTTCCCCGTTGTCGTGTTTTTGGAAGACGGGGAAGTAGTGTATGAATATGGTTTCCGCAATATGAATGAGGCGAAGATCAAGGCATATATGGGTGGATTGTAGGGCTGCCATATCATGACAGCCGCATCGGAATAACCCTGCGGCTGCCACAGTGTGACAGCCCAACAAACATGAATTCAAACAATCATTCAGGCCTTCTGAAACGATCGCCCGTCTCCTCAATCACAGCTTTTTTCCATGAATCGGGATAACCAGGCTGCTTGGGCTTGGCAGGATAACCATAGCCATTGCGCTTGAACTGGCCGTTTTCCTCTTGCTTGACATTGCTGTCAAGGTATTTGACCAGAAGGTAGTTGTCCAGCTCTTTCCATGTAGCCACGGTATTGTGTCCCGCTTGGTTGGAGAAGTCGGTGAGGTAGGCGATAGCCTGCTGTGGGTCATTTGCAAAGAGGCTCAAGGCTTGGTTGTCAACATAGTTGACCTGCTCCTGATATCCGCTCTCCAATTCGTTTTGCACGGCTTGGATGTCATCGATGACGCGGTTGTAGAACAAGTATTTGAAATGAGCCAATCTGTTGAAGACCCAGAAGGCGGCATTGTCACTATAGGTTAGCATGTCGCCATTGCCCACACGGTATTCGATCGGTACATCGGTGATGGAACAGTAGAAGGGCGTGTAAACGGTGGAGTTGGTGTCGTCGACGCCGAACCAGATGATGCCTCCGATGGGATTGGGCAACCAACTGCGGCTCTGCGCGATGAAAGAGAAGCCCGTCTGCACCACTTCGATGCTGCGCTCGTTGAGGTAAGGCTTGCCATCGTATTCCCAATAAAGTGGGTTATAGCGGAAGGGTGAACCGAAGGGACCTGCGCCCACATCTTTGGTCTTGTCCAGCTCAGTGCCTTGGAAGTGGTCGCGCTGGAAAGCCATCATGTCGCTCAAACTGATTTTTCGGTTCGGTTTGACATACAGCGGCATACGATGTGTCAAGTCCTTGCCAGTGACATAGTCCCAATACTCGTCCATGCCGTCGCACACTTTGTTGAACATGGTCCACACACGAAGGTCGCAGACGCGGGCAGCGCTGAAGTCGACGGGGGCGTAGGCGGCGGAGAAGTCGAAGTCCTTGTCCTTGCCGCTGAAATAGCCCTTGCGGCGGGCGAAGTCGATGATGTCGTGTTTGTAAATCACCTCAACTTGCTCATTATAAAGCTTTTTCCAGTCCTTGTCGGTGATGGAGGTCTTGCCGTTGCGCAAGGGGAAAGTGGTAATGCGCGCTGCGTTGGCGTGACCGCTTACATAACCGTCGGGGATGCGGATGGCCACCCACACCGCACCTCGGTCGGCGTTGATGGTGTCGCCGGTCTTGGTCACTTGAGGTGTGAAGCCCTTGGGCATGATTTCCATGTACCACACCTCGTTGGCATCGCTAATGCTGAACGACTCACCGTCGGAGCCGTAGCCGTAGGCTTCCACCAAATCGGCCATGACCTTGATGGCTTCGCGGGCCGAGGTGCTACGCTCCAAGGCGATGAACATGAGGCTGCCGTAATCCACGATGCCCGTCGGGTCCATCAGCTCTTCACGACCACCGAAGGTGGTTTCGCCGAGGGCCACTTGGTTTTCATTGATGTAGCCCACAACTTGGTAAGTGTGAGGCGGTTGCGGCACGCTGCCACGCGGCGCATTGGTGCCACGGTCGTAGCACACGCGCATGCTGCCCGCCGGCCAGTCGGCGGCAGGGGTGAAGTAGAGCTCACCATAGCGGATGTGTGAGTCGGCGCAGTAGCTGATGAAGTTGGATCCGTCGACGCTGGCGCCTTTGGTGATCAAGAAATTGGTGCAAGCTTGCGATTGCCCGAAGGCAGCAAGCAGGGCGAAAATAAGAAGGGTTTTGATTTTTTTCATGGGTGAAATTTAACTTCGTTGAATGTTTTACATTTCTTTGGCGCAAAGGTAGTGAAAAAGTCGGTTTTTCCTGTAAAAGTGTTATCTTTGCCAAAAATTTATGTAATGCAATCAACTATCCCATTAGCGGAGCGCCTGCGTCCGACCTCGCTTGACGACTACATCGGCCAGAAGCACATCATCGGTGAAAACGCCGTGTTGCGCCGTGCCATCGAAAGCGGGCGTGTGCCTTCCATGATCTTTTGGGGACCTCCTGGCGTGGGCAAGACCACCTTGGCCTACATTATCTCCAAACAAGTTAAGCGGCAGTTCTTTCAGTTGAGTGCCGTCAGCAGCGGCGTGAAGGAAGTGCGCGAGGTCATCGACCGCGCACGCATGGCACCCGAGGCACCTATTTTATTTATCGATGAAATCCACCGCTTCAGCAAGTCGCAGCAAGACTCCTTGTTAGGTGCTGTGGAGCGTGGCTTGGTCACCTTGATTGGTGCCACGACGGAGAATCCCTCGTTTGAGGTCATCTCGCCCTTGCTGTCACGTTGTCAGGTGTATGTGCTCAAATCACTGGAGAAGGAAGACCTGGAAATCCTTTTGGCGAAGGCCGTGAAGGCGTTGGAATATGACTTTGGCAAGAAAATCACCGTCAAGGAGCCTGAGGCGTTATTGAAAATCAGTGGTGGCGACGGGCGCAAGCTGTTGAATGCCATCGAATTGGTTGTCACTTCGCTGAATGACCTGGACATCGCTGCAGAGGAACTGGTTGTTACCAACGACTTCACCACGGACTGCATTCAGAGCAACCTTGTGAAATACGACAAGCAGGGCGAAATGCACTACGATATCATCTCGGCCTTCATCAAGTCGATGCGCGGCAGCGACCCCAATGCGGCCTTGTATTATCTTGCTCGCATGATCGAGGCAGGGGAGGACCCCTTGTTCATCGCGCGTCGCATGCTCATCCTTGCGTCGGAGGATATCGGCAACGCTAACCCCAATGCTTTACTGTTGGCCAATGCTTGCTTCGATGCGGTCAACAAAATCGGTTGGCCAGAGAGCCGCATTATCTTGTCGCAAACCGTCACTTATTTGGCATCGTCGCCGAAGAGCAATGCTGCCGTGGCTGCCATTGATGCTGCGCAAGCCTTGGTGCGCGAGACGGGAGACTTGCCCGTGCCTTTGCACCTGCGCAACGCCCCGACAAAATTGATGAAAGACCTAGGCTATCATGACGGTTACAAGTATGCCCATGCATACGAGGGCAATTTTGTGGAGCAAGAATTTTTGCCAAGTGAAATTTCTGGCACGGTTTTGTATGTACCACAAGATAACCCTCGCGAACGGGAATTACGCAAGAATTTGAGGGAGAAATGGAAGGAGAAATATGGGTATTAGTTTAGAGATGTAGGGCTGTCACAATTCCCCCTTCCTAAGGGGGTAGGGGGATTGGGCAGCCGAAACTCGTAAAAACAAATTGAATAAACCAATGAGTGAAGCGACCAACGAAAAAAACACCCAGAGCTTGACCCTATGGAACAGGGTGCTGGCCACCAGCGTGAAGATGCCTTTTGTGAAGGTTGACCGTGACGAGTTCTTGACCAAGGAACTGTCGAAATTCTGCACCCCGATGGAGGTGATTACCGCCATCAACGAGAGTCCATTGAATGTTCTGACCAAAAAGGAGATTGACAAACTGGCCAACCAATGCATCAGCTATCATCTGACCATGGTGAGCGGCACATCGGCGTTGATGGGCTTGCCTGGAGGCTGGTGGATGGCGGGCACCATTCCTACCGATTTGGCACAGTTCTACGGCCATATCCTCTCGTTGATGCAAAAGCTCCTCTATCTCTACGGCTGGCCACCGTTGACCGACGCCAAGAATCAGTTGGATGAGGAGTCGCTCAACATTATGACCCTGTTTGTGGGTGTGGCGATGGGCAATAAGTTGGCAGTGGAAGCCATAGGAAAGGTTGTATCCCAGGTCTCGAAGACCGCGAGTATCAAGATTTCGGAGACGGTCATGGCAAAATATGCCATCAAGATTGCGCAATGGATTGGTGTCAGCATGACCAAGGAAGGTTTTGCGAAGGGTGTAGGAAAGGTGATACCTTTAGTGGGTGCACCTATCTCGGCCACCATCACCTACTATACCTTCCGTCCCATGGCGCGTCGGCTCAAGAAGCACCTTGATGAGTTGTATGACATGCGCCACTTCCCAATCAAGCGTATTGAATGAAGTTGGAACATCAATAAAAAAACACGTCCATAGATTTCCGATGGAATGATATGGACGTGTTTTGTGGTGTTGTAAAGAATCAGTGTTTGAACTCTGACAGGTACATGTCGTGCAGCTGATTGTCGGGCGTTTGTAGGATGGCCTTATAGTTCAGCTTCTTTTCGTTCATGAGCCAGTCGACATATTCATCTACAAAATCCTTGATTTCGGATTGGTTCATCTTGATGTAAACCAAGTTGAGCTTGGCTTTTGCTTCGGTTTCGGAGAGGCCGTCGTTCTTGATGATGGCTTCAGTGAGCTTGTCCATGAATTTTCCCATAGTACGATTTGTTTTGCGTTTTAGGTTGCAAATATAAGGGGAAAAACTGTTTCTGTCAAGAGAAAAAGAGATAAAAAGTCAATTTTTTTCATCAAAGGGCTTGCATATTCCAAAAAAAATGTATTTTTGCAGCGGTTCTTATCATAAAGACCTGTAGCCGAGTGGCTACAAGTAAAAGGTTTCATAAATTTTGGTTTTTGGTTCTTGAAAATCCTGACTTTAGTCGGGATTTTCTTGTTTTGGGGTATCAGTAGGTCATTTTTTTTGCTTTTGAAGGTGAAAAATGTTGAATAGTTCTTATTTTTGCACCATAAAAGAAAACCTTACATTTAGGTGTTTTTGTAGTTTTGTTATTTGTTAAGATGTTTAAAATCAAAATATTATGGATCCTGTTGACTCAGTAATGACAGTCGTTGAAATCAGATGCCAAGACAAGTTTGGGAATATTATTGATGAATTCAAGTTGGATGTTTCCGATGGACAAGACCAGCTGAAAATAGAGGGCAACAAACTGCATGTTCCTGAGAATTATTCCAAAGCAATAGTGCTGGATGTTTTGCCGAGAGGAGACAAATTCGAAAAGGAGCGGGTTGAGTTTTTGCTGAGTGATGTCTTGGAAAACATTTATACAGTCGTTTTGGAACCCGTACAGTATAAAGTGATTTTCAGAATCGGAAATACCGATTATGAGGCCACGGAAACCATGAATCCTTCTACGGCAAGAACGAAATGGGGTGCATATGATTACGAGATTAATAATACGACCAGGACCATTTATATTAGGGTTTATGGAAAACCGGTGATGAAGGTGAGCCATGAGCCCATTCGTACCGTGGTGGAGAGACCTTCTATTATAAGAAGCATTGGAAGACGCTTTCCGGGGAAACGGAAGTGGTTGCTTCTATTGATTTTGATGCTCTTGGGATATGGCATATACGCCTGTGTTTCCAAATTCGTCTACGAAAAAACGCCGTGGCCTTTCAAAGCGAAGACATTTGTACAGACTGACCTCCAGACTATAGAGCTAACACTCCCTCAGACCGAAGCCCAAGAAAAAGATCAGACAGAAGAACAGGTGGAAACTCAAACTGTTGAAGAAGTAACGGCAACTCAAGATGAAGGCGAACCGTCGGATGTTACAACAGAAGCAATCAGTACGCCTACCGTGGGTCTTTTGCAGCAGCACGACATTGATTATTTGAGACGGGAGAAGAAATGGGATGAAGACAGTCTTAGATCGGAGGAGTATAAGTCATTGTTTAATGCATTTAAAGAAGGTGACATTGATAAGGTGATTCAATTAAAAGAATCGTTATTCGATAGCGTCAACATTCAGAAAGATTTCCAGAAAATTGTCGATGGTCTTGTCAATTTCAAGGAGGCCGATGACCAGAAAAAACTGAAGATGTCGAAGGAAGAGATGATCAGGCTAAGCAAGCATGGTTCTTTTGAAATCGGAGAGCTGGGCTATAGCATCAATGTGATTGGCAAAAGGAAGTGATTTTTGCGCTAAATTCGAGTCCGTTGACACGAGGTTGACACGGAATCATGTTTGATAATTATGCTCTTAAAGTCGATGGGGGAAGGCTAATTATTGAATTTTTACATCGTATTTCATTGGATTATTGCTTTCTGTTAAGAGTAATGAATAATACCATTTCATACATTTTTATGGCTATTTCATACATTTCGACAAATAACTTATTTTTGCATTCCAAACTAGTTGCTACTTTTGCCTCGTCATGCTGAAGAAGTATCTGATCATATCCACTACGACTGACTTGGTGCGCATTGCGCCCGACAAGATTGTGTTTATCTCGTCGGACGGGAATTACTGCAACCTGGTTCAGACCGATAACGAGACGCGAATGCTCACGTTCCAGCTCGGGCAGGTGGAGAATATGATTCGGGAACAGCTTGGCACCGACGGCAATCTGTTTATCCGTATAGGCAGGGGCCTTATCATCAATCGCAACTATATCTATTACATCAATATCCAAAGCCAAAAGCTCATCCTTTCGGATGTGTCGCGGTTTACGCATACCGTGTCGGCATCGAAGGAGGCTTTGAAACAGCTGAAGGATTTGATTGAGAAGGAGGCAAAGGAATGAAAGAAATCAACGAAATAAGAGACGATGAAATCCGCGTTATCGGCGAGGAAAAGCCGCCCAAGCCGCAAGGCTGGAAATGGCTGCTGCTTTTGCTGGTTGGCGTCATTGTCGGAATCATTATTTGGCAGGTGTGGCCATCAGAGCCAACTTCACTTGTTGAAGACCCTGAGCAGGGCGTTTTCGAGCCTTCAAATGTGGTGGAGGAAACATCAACGGTGAAAACGCCGTTGGCTAAAGCAGAGGGAACAGGGCAAGGTTTCGTTGAAATAGCCGACACCACCATCAATGACATCCCAATGAGGTTGTATTTACCTCATACAGTGAGTATGAGCCTGCATGTGGGCAGCATTGACCGCAACGACCAGAGCATTATTTTCGCGGCACAAGCTGCTGACATCAGAGCCGACAACGGAGGCATCGTGGGCGCTTTTGTGCTGAAAGGTGAACCTTTGGCTTGGGGACTTTCAAAGAAAGGCTACTGCGCTATCATCAACGACACGGTGACGGTGGGTGTAGCGGATAACTCGCCGCTTTTTGAAGAGGCGACAGAAAAAGGCGGCTATTTCTTCCGCCAGTTCCCGCTTGTGGATAAGGGTAATCTCGTTGAGAACGAACAGAAGGGCAAATCGGTACGAAGGGCACTCTGCGACCGAAATGGTGAAATCTTCACTGTGGAGACGCTCAGCATTGAGTCATTCCACGACTTTGCCCAGGCTTTGGTGGATTTGGGTGTGGACAACGCCATCTATCTGGTCGGATCCAATGCCTACGGTTGGGCGACTGACGTTGATGGCCAACGCCATGAGTTTGGCGACCCGAATCCCAAGACCAGCAAGAAGTGGAGGAATATCAATTATTTGGTGATGAGAGAAAAACCGTAGTTTTACGAAATCACTCCACAAGTTGTATTTCATACACCTAAAAGTCATTTCATACAGAACCCCGAAAAACGTTTGGTCAGGTTTTCGGGGTTCTTTTATTTTGCATCATAATAATGACGCAAAATGATGTAATGATTATGAAACCGCAACACCTTTTACTTACGTTGCTGATGCTTGCCGGGGTCGGGTGCTCTCCGACCCCACAAGCGGAAAAGCGGAATGAAAAAACCGAACATCACGCTCCTGCGAACAGCATCTATTATTGGAAAACAGTTTTTGACCTCAATGAGACGGAATGGGACTTCCTCGATGAGCATCATGTGAAGCGGCTCTATCTTCGCCTCTTCGATGTGGTGCCAGCCGACAAAAGCGTGAAAAGTGACTTTGACTTTGAGGCGGTGCCCAATGCCACGATTGCGTTCAAGGAT
>JAEEGL016784249.1_pt1 | contig 11852 bp, 11 predicted proteins | sample 9134231 | NCBI WGS metagenome assembly JAEEGL01 (sample SAMN16246548, study PRJNA631951) | gut metagenome | biome: gut microbiome; feature: rumen; material: fiber-attached | host: Bos | place: Iran: Karaj | collected 2018-10 | reverse complement strand
GAGATCGCCAAGGCGCACAAGAACGCGGACATACATCTGCACGACCTTTCCATGCTTACCGGCTACTGCGCAGGCTGGAGCCTTAAGCAGCTGATACAGGAAGGTCTGGGCGGCGTTCCCGGCAAGATCAGCTCCTCTCCGGCGAGCCACCTCTCCACCCTCTGCAACCAGATGGTAAACTTCCTGGGAATAATGCAGAACGAGTGGGCGGGCGCTCAGGCATTCAGTTCCTTCGATACATATCTGGCACCTTTCGTAAAGGTAGACAACCTTACATATAAAGAAGTAAAACAGTGCGTACAGAGCTTCGTTTACGGCGTAAACACTCCGTCCCGCTGGGGCACGCAGGCGCCGTTCACCAATATAACCCTCGACTGGACCGTTCCGGCTGACCTTAAGGATCAGAAAGCCATAGTCGGCGGCAAGGAACAGGATTTCACCTACGGCGACTGCAAGAAGGAAATGGACATGGTCAACAAGGCCTTCATCGAGATCATGATCGAAGGCGACTGCAACGGCAGAGGATTCCAGTATCCTATCCCGACCTACTCCATAACCAGGGATTTCGACTGGTCCGACACCGAGAACAACAGACTGCTGTTCGAGATGACCGCTAAGTACGGCACCCCGTATTTCTCCAACTACATCAACTCCGACATGGAGCCTTCCGACGTAAGGTCCATGTGCTGCAGGCTCCGTCTGGACCTCCGCGAGCTGCGTAAAAAGAGCGGCGGCTTCTTCGGAAGCGGCGAGTCCACCGGATCCATAGGCGTTGTTACCATAAACATGCCCAGGATAGCTTACCTGTCCAAGACTCCGGAAGAGTTCTACAGAAGACTGGACCACATGATGGACATCTCCGCAAGGTCCCTGGACATCAAGAGAAGAGTAATAAGCCAGCTGCTGGCCGAGGGCCTGTATCCCTACACCAAGAGATATCTGGGCACCTTCGCCAACCACTTCTCCACCATCGGTCTCGTCGGCATGAACGAGGTAGGCCTCAACGCCGCCTGGCTCAAAAAGGACATGACCCACAAGGAGACCCAGCAGTTCGCCAAGGATGTACTCAACCACATGAGAGAGCGCCTCTCCGACTATCAGGAGCAGTACGGTGACCTGTTCAACCTGGAAGCTACTCCGGCAGAGTCCACAGCGTTCCGTCTGGCCAAGCACGACGTTAAGCGCTTCGGCGACATAATCACCGCCGCGGACTGCGGAGGCACTCCGTACTACACCAACAGCAGCCATCTGCCCGTAGGCTACACCGAGGACGTGTTCGCTGCTCTGGACGTTCAGGACGAGCTCCAGACCCTGTACACCAGCGGCACGGTATTCCACGCCTTCCTGGGCGAGAAACTGCCCGACTGGAAGGCCGCGGCCACGCTGGTACGCACCATCGCGGAGAACTACAAGCTGCCGTATTATACGATCTCCCCGACCTATTCCGTCTGCAGGAACCACGGATACATAGCCGGCGAAGTTGGCACCTGCCCCGAGTGCGGCGAGAAGACCGAGATCTACAGCCGCATAACCGGATACTACAGACCGGTCCAGAACTGGAACGACGGAAAGACCCAGGAGTTCAAGCAGAGAAAGACCTACGACGTAGGCACCTCTTTCAGAAGACACTCCAACCTTCACATAGAAGAGCCGCTGAAGGCAGTGGAAAAGGCCCCCGAGACCACGGATGGACCCGTTAAGGCAGCGGAAGCTCCCGCAGCGCCGGAGATCGCGCCCGAAGTAGTGAGCGCGGCCGAGAACGCCGTCGAAGAAGCCTTCGAGGCAGTCCAGGCGGCAGAGAAAGCATACCGCGAAGAGACCATATCCGAGCAGCCCGTTGCTGAGCCTGCCGCTGAAAGACCGGCGGAAGAGCTTGCCGCCGCAAAGCTTACCGCGGCTGAACTGGCCGAGGAGCTTGCCAAGGCGTACGAGCAGCCCGAAGTCAAGGCCGAAGAGCCTGCTCCGGGTGTCGCCGAAGTCGTTGCTCCTGTCGCGGCAGCGGTCATCCCCAAGGTCGTAAAGAAACTCAGCGCCGGCGCCGAGGAGCTGGCAAAGCTTTACGAGGATCCGACTCCCGAAGATCCCGCTCCCCAGACCAAGGCCGAGCAGGTGATAATCGCCGCGGCAGAAGCCGTGGAGGAAGCCCTCTCGTTCGAGCCTAAGACCGAAGCAGAGGAAGAGCCCGCGCAGCCGGCCGAAGCACCGGCCGAGGAGCCCGTTAAGGAAGAACCGGTCGAAGAGCCCGCTCCGGCAATCGTCGAGGAACCCATTAAGGAAGAGCCCGTCGAAGAGCCTGCTCCCGTTGTCGAAGAGCCTGCTCCCGTAGCCGAAGAACCGGTAGAAGAGCCTGCTCCCGCAGCAGCCGAAGCACCGGCCGGGGAACCGAAGGAAGAGCCCGCTCCCGCGGAAGAAAAGCCCGCGAAGCGCTTCATGCTCTTCACTACCAGGACCTGCCCGAACTGCGCGATCATCAAGGAATTCCTTGCCGAGCAGGGCACCGAGTACGAACTGCTTCTGGCGGAGGAGAACCGCGAGCTGGCAAGGAGCCTCGGAATAATGCAGGCGCCCACGGCCGTCATCGTCGAAGGCGATAACGTTACCAAGTACATAGGCGTCAGCAAGATCAAGAACTACGTTCTCAACAATCTATAAGGGGTAATAACATATGAGCGGCCTCCGGGACATTCCCGGGGGCCGTTTTTCATGCCGGCGGTATTATTTTACATGCATGCGAATGAAAATGTCCCTTAGTCTTTATCGTATGCGAATTAAAACAGCCCCGCGTCTGCGGGGCCGCAATAATGAGAAAAGTATTTCAGGTCTTCAGACCGATATTTTTATTATTTCGCCGTCGTGGCTCTCTATGTCCACAAGAACGAAGTGCCCGTTCCTGCGTACGTAGCGCCGCAGCTCGCGTACCATCTCCGGACCTATCACCGCGGCCTCTTCCGCCCCGGCGCCGCCTTTCTTCGTTGCCGCTCTCCACAGCAGCCTGCTGCCCGCAAGGCTCAGCGGTACCGGCAGGGATATGTTAGGGCCGTCCTGCTGCCTTACCTTTATCCACATGGCTTACTCCACGAATACGCGCACGTGGTCGCCGTCCGCGCTTTCCACGGTAACGATCTCGCCGACAAGTCCCTGGTCCACCAGACGGATTATCTCCTCGAAGTCCAGGTTCTTCAGAGCTTCGTTGCCGCTCACCTGCGGCATCTTCATGCCAAGCATGATGCCGGCCTTTACGAGTCCCATAGGCAGGTTGACTGTGATCTTGTCGCCGTCAGCGGAATCAACGCGCACTCTCAATACCAGATCGTTGATGTCTTTGCGCTCCTCTGCCGGAACGAGTCTTGTCTTGCTTTCTTCCTTGCCGAGCAGCTCGTTAAGGCTTACTCCAAGAACATCGGAGAGCTCCGGAAGTATGGATATGTCCGGCATGGACGCGTCGTTCTCCCACTTGGAGACAGCCTGTCCGGATATGCCAAACTTCTCGCCCAGCTCCTCCTGGGTAAGGCCGCGCTGCTTTCTTAATCTGCTGAATCTCTGTCCGAATGTTTCCTTCATCGTTTTGTCCTTCCTTTTCTAAAGTATATCATCTGCCGTGCGCCGCGTCATTCGTTTTGACGCGCGTTGCTTGCTGTTTACGACTGAATGATACGTTTTTCCGGGATAATTCTGAAGCGACCGGAGGTTGAAACGCTCTCCTTAGAGTTGGATATTATACAACTATTGGTTGGATGCGGCATAAGATGGCTATATCTGGGCAGTATTTGTGTACCATTTTTGCCAACATTGAAGGATAGCGCGCTGAAAGAGTGTGATACTATTTTTCCGAAAGGCTGTCAGTAGCGGTAGGCAAAAGAAAATAGCCGCCCGCAAGCCTAAATAGGGGCGACTATTTTATAGTAAAACCATTTGGGCTGACCGTCTATCCGGCGGCCTTTCACTATCTGTATTTTACTACTTCCTTTCGGACCAGTCAACACACTGCGCCGGAACTGCAGCGCATCATTACAAAGATAAGATCTGATCATTACCCGACAGATCCCAAAAAACAAAAACCCTCAAAAAAATTGCATATACGTCGATTTTATGCTATTATAGCCTAGTCAAACAGCAAAGTCCGCTGCCCGCGGGCGGCGAGAAAGATAACCCGGAGGTAAGAAAATGGAAAGAAAGCACATAACGACTCTTCAGACTCGTGACCTCTGCAGCAAAGAGGGCGGATGCGGCGAGTGCCAGACATCCTGTCAGTCCGCTTGCAAAACAAGCTGCGGCATAGCCAACCAGAGCTGCGAGAACAAAGAAGAAAAGTAACACAGACTCAGAAACTTAAATGCCGCCTTTAACGGGCGGCATTTTTGTTAGCAAACGCCGGCCGTAAAGGCGCGGTCGAACAATGATACATCAGTATAAGTTAAACGGTTACAACATAGTCCTGGACGTGGATTCCGGCGCGGTACACGCGGTGGACGGTTACGCGTACGACGTGATCGCCTGCGTAAACGAGCTCGGACCGGACAAGCCCCGGGAAGAACTGACGGAAGCAGTGGTATCCGCCCTGATGAAGAAGTATCTTTCAGAGGAGGAACCGGCAAAGGACGACGAGTGCGGACTCATAGACTACGAGACCATCATCCGGGAGACCCTGGACGAGGTCCTGGAGCTTAAGGACAGCGGCAAGCTTTTCTCCGACGGAGGTTACGAGCCGCTGGCGGGAAGTCTTAAGGAACGCAGCAAAGGCATAATAAAGGCGCTCTGCCTGCACGTGGCCCACAGCTGCAACCTGAACTGTTCCTACTGCTTTGCCAGCCAGGGCAACTTCAAGGGCGAAAGGGCGCTCATGAGCTTCGAAGTAGGCAAGCGCGCGCTGGATTTTCTTGTGGAGAATTCCGGCACCAGACACAATCTGGAGGTGGACTTCTTCGGAGGCGAGCCTCTGCTCAACTGGGACGTCTGCAAGCAGCTGGTGGCATACGCCCGCGGCATAGAAAAGGAAGCTGGCAAGAACTTCCGCTTCACCCTTACCACAAACGGCGTGCTGCTGGACGACGAGGTAACGGAGTTCGCGAACAAGGAGATGAACAACGTAGTCTTGAGTCTGGACGGCCGGAAGGAGATACACGACCGCTACAGAGTGGACTACGCGGGAAACGGCAGCTGGGAGCGCATAGTGCCCAGATTCCGACGCTTTGTGGAAAAGCGCGGAGATAAAAGCTACTACATGCGCGGCACCTTCACGCACCAGAACCCGGACTTCCTTAAGGACATAGAAGAGATGCTGAGGCTCGGCTTTACGGAGCTTTCCATGGAGCCCGTGGTCTGCGCGCCGGACGATCCTTGCGCGCTTACGGATGCCGACATAGAGATCGTAAAGGACCAGTACGAAAAGCTTGCGGAACTTATGCTTAAGAGGGAGCGCGAGGGCAGGCCCTTTACGTTCTACCACTACATGATAGATCTGTCCGCGGGTCCGTGCATATTCAAGAGGATATCCGGCTGCGGTTCCGGCACGGAATACATGGCGGTCACCCCGTGGGGCGATCTGTATCCCTGTCACCAGTTCGTGTCCGACCCTGCCTACAAGCTGGGCGACATATGGAGCGGCGTTACCAACGATGCTGTTCAGGACGAGTTCCGCAAGTGCAACGTATACGCAAAGCCGGAATGCGCGGACTGCTGGGCAAAGCTATACTGCTCCGGCGGCTGCGCGGCTAACTGTCTGCACGCTTCCGGGTCCATAACCGGAGTATATCCGCAGGGCTGCGAACTGTTCAGGAAGCGCATGGAGTGCGCCATAATGCTTGCGGTCGCCCGCGAGGACAATAGATGATGAAGCAGGCGTTCTTTAAAAAAGCGGACATCATACTGGCGGTCGTGCTGCTGATGATAGCGGCGGCCGGTCTGATGGCGTTCCGCGCGCCTGGAGACACCGGAGCGTACGCGGTCATAAGCGTGGACGGCAAGGAGCTGGACCGCGTGGATCTTTCCGCGGATCAGTCCCGGATCATAGAAACGACCTACGGTACCAACACAGTTACCGTAAAGGACGGCTGTGCTTTCGTAGGCGAGTCCGACTGCCCCGGACAGGACTGCGTCCGAATGAATAAGATATCCGGGACCGGCCAGATGATAGTCTGCCTTCCGCATCACCTTACAGTCGTAATAGAAGGCGCGGGCGAAGGCCCCGACGCCGTCATAAAGTAGGTGGCGGCGATGGCGGACGCAAAGAATTTCGGCGGAACAAGAAAGCTCACGACCTGCGCGCTTCTGGCGGCGCTGGCGCTGATCTTCTCGTACATAGAATTCCTGCTGCCCCTGAGTCTGGGCATGCCGGGCATAAAGATAGGACTTGCCAACATAGTGGTGGTCCTTGCCCTGTACAGCCTTGGCCCCGGGTACGCGCTGATACTCAACCTGGTAAGGATAGCGCTGTCGGCGCTGCTCTTCGGGAACGTCTTTTCGGCGGTCTACGCGCTCTGCGGCGCGCTGTTCAGCCTTGCCGTGATGGTGCTTCTTAAGAAGACGGACCTGTTCAGCCTTACCGGAGTATCCATGGCGGGAGGAGCCATGCACAACCTTGCCCAGCTGGCCGCGGCGGCGGTGATAGCTGGGTCCGCGAAGGTGTTCGTTTATCTGCCCGTGCTCATCCTTGCGGGAATGGCCGCCGGGATATTCAACGGAGCAGTCTGCAGCCTTGTAATGAGGAAGATAAAATGAAGCATTTAGAAGAGATCAAGACAAAACTGGACAGGCTCGGAAAAGAGTCCGGCCTTAAGGCGACGGAGAGCGGGGACCCGATCCCCAGCAGGGTGGAGATAAGGTATCTGGTGATGGATATCCTGAGCGTGCTCTTCCCCAACTACTTCGCGCCGAAAAAGGACGCGTCGCTGTCGCTGATAGAAGCCAGGCTGGCAAGACAGATAGCCATGGCCTGCCACTTCTCCGACCACGAAGTGTCCCTGGATCCGGAGGACACCGCCAGGGAGTTCGTAGAGCAGCTGCCGGAGATTAAAAGGCTCCTGCTTACGGACATAGAGGCCCTTTACGAGGGCGACCCCGCCGCAAAGATACGCGACGAGGTAATAATCTGCTACCCGGGTTTCTACGCCATAGCGGTCTACCGCATGGCCCACGTACTCTATGAGATGGGCGTTCCGCTCCTCTACCGGATGATGACGGAGTACGCGCACGAGCGAACCGGAGTGGACATACACGCAGGCGCTAAGATAGGGGAGTATTTCTTCATCGACCACGGCACCGGCATCGTAATAGGCGAGACCACTACGATAGGCGACCACGTGAAGCTCTATCAGGGCGTTACCCTGGGCGCCAAGAGCTTCGAGCTTGACGAGAACGGCAACCCCATCAAGAACATAAAGCGCCACCCCAACATAGGCAACAACGTCGTCATCTACGCGAACGCCACCATACTCGGCGGCAGAACGTTCATAGGCGATAACAGCATAATAGGAGCCAGCACCTGGATAATCGAATCCGTGCCCGAAGGCAGCCGCGTATTCTACTCCGCGGACACCGCAAAGGCCATGGAGTTCTGGGGAGACTACGGTTCCGGCATTTAACAGTAATATCCCGGGGAACACCCGGCAGAATTAAAGTGGACCCGGCGGACAGTCCGGAGCCCGGAAAGGAAATAACATGAAAAAGACAGTATTAAGAAAGTACGCGCATCTTATCGCGGCCAAAGGCGTAAACGTCCAGAAGGGCCAGGAGGTATTCATCCAGGCCGAGTTCGACCAGCCGGAGTTCGTTAAGATGCTGGTGGAAGAATGCTACAAGCTGGGAGCCAAGTCCGTAAAGGTGGACTGGACTTATCAGCCCCTCACCAAGGTACATACCAGATACATGAGCCTTAAGACTCTGGGTACCCTGGAGGATTACGAGGCGGCCCGCTGGCAGCACTACGTAAATACCATTCCCTGCCGCATCTATCTGGAGTCCGAGGATCCGGACGGCCTTAAGGGCATCAACCAGAAGAAGTTTTCCAAGGCGATGCAGAAGAGGATGCCGCTCATCCGCGCGTACAGGGATCAGATAGAGAACAAGTATCAGTGGTGCATAGCCGCTGTTCCCGGCGAAAAGTGGGCAAAGAAGCTCTTCCCGAACCTTTCCAGGCATCAGGCGATCGAAAAGCTGTGGGAGGCCATACTTACCTGCGCAAGAGTCACCGACGATCCTATGGCAGCGTGGGACGCTCACAACAAGGATCTTAAGGCCCGCTGCAAGTACCTCAACTCCCTGGGCATAGATAGCCTGGAGTACAAGAGCGCCAACGGCACGGACTTCAAGGTCTGGATGATAGAGGGCGCTCACTTCAATGGCGGCGCCGACACCAGCCTTCTGGGCAACGTATACAACCCCAACATGCCCTCCGAGGAGTGCTTCATCTCCCCGCTGGCGGGCCACGCGGAAGGCATCGTATACGCCACCAAGCCGCTGTCCTACAACGGTCAGCTGATAGAGAACTTCTGGGTACGTTTCGAGAACGGCAAGGCCGTCGAATGGGATGCCGAAAAGGGCAAGGACGTGCTCGGCGAGATAATCAACATGGACGAGGGTTCCTGCATGCTGGGCGAGGTCGCTCTGGTGCCTTACGATTCCCCGATCAACAACAGCGGACTGCTGTTCTATAACACTCTGTTCGACGAGAACGCGGCATGCCACCTGGCTCTGGGTTTCGGTTTCGCGGACTGCCTGGACGACTTCGAGAAGCTGGAGTCCCTGCAGGAAGCGTACGACAAGGGCGTAAACAAGTCCTTCATGCACGTGGACTTCATGATAGGTTCCAAGGACCTGAGCATAGTCGCCAACACCAGAGACGGCAAGAAGGTACAGATATTCAAGGACGGCAACTGGGCGTTCTGATGACGCGCGCGTCGCAGACGAAGAACGTGTACCGGTCTTCCGGTGACACAGGGAGAACAATATGAAAGTAGCGCTTTTAGGTTCCGAGCCGCGTCAGGAGAAGTTCGGAACGGCTCTTGCTCCTGCGGGCACAAAGTTCGAGATCTTTCCGATGAAGGCGGAGACCGCGGATCTGGCCGCCAGGGCTTCGGACGCGGAATATGTGATAATCGACGCCATAGGTACGCTTACCGCGGAGAACATGGACGCCATGCCCAAGCTTAAGCTGGTGCATTCGGAGGGCGTAGGCTTCAACGGCATAGACCTTGCGGCAGCCACCGAGCGCGGCATCTGCGTGTGCAACAACAAGGGCGCCAACGCGACCGCCGTAGCCGAGCACACAGTAATGATGATGCTCGCGATGACCCGCGATCTGCTTGCGGGAAACAGGGCTGTGCTGGAAGGGCGCCAGATGGAGACCAAGCTTTCCATGATGAAGGCAGGAGTACACGAGTTGTCCGAGTACAGGATAGGTCTTGTGGGCTTCGGAGACATTGCCAGGGAAGTCGTAAGGCTGCTTAAGCCTTTCGGCCCGGAGGTGTTCTTTACCGTGGCCAGGCAGCCTAAGGCAGAGGAACTTGCCACCGGCGCGGCTTTCATGGAGCTCGACAGACTTCTGGCCGAGTGCGACATAATAAGCCTGCACCTTCCGGCCAACAAGACCACGGAAGGCATGGTGGACAAGGCGTTCCTCGCGAAGATGAAGGACGGGGCGATCCTGATCAATACTTCGCGCGGGGAACTGATGGTGAACGCGGACGTAATAGACGCTCTGAAGAGCGGCAAGCTGCTGCGCGCGGCGTTCGACACCGTGGCTCCCGAACCGGTGCTTAAGGACAACGAGTTCCTTAACATGCCGGAGGAGCTGCGCGACAAGGTTCTCTTTTCGCCGCACATCGCCGGAGTCTCCATAAGCATGCTCCGCAAGGCATACAGGAACATATGGGAAAACATAGCCCGGGTGGAGCGCGGCGAAGAGCCTGTCAACCGGGTAAACAGATAGCAGGAGATACGTATGGCGCGGACGGTGACCGGAAAGCAGTTGCAGCGCCGCAGTCATACGGAAATAACGGAGAGATAAGATGATCGTATCAGAAAGAATGTACGGCCTTGGAAGCGCAAGGTCCGCAATACGCGAGCTGTTCGAGTACGGCAAGAAGCGCGCCGCGGAAGTGGGAGCGGAGAACATCTATGACTACAGCATAGGCAATCCGGCGGTCCCTTCGCCGGACAGCGTCAACGAGACGATAGTCGAGCTCCTGCGCACGGAACCTTCCGTACAGGTCCACGGATATACCTCCGCGCAGGGCGACGCGGATGCCAGGCAGGCCATAGCCGAGGATCTTAACAGACGCTTCGGCACACATTTCCATAAGGACAATTTCTACATCACCTGCGGAGCCGCCGCTGCCCTTACGATAAGTCTGGGCGCGCTGGTGGTGCCGGAGTGCGACGAGGTAATAGCCATAGCACCGTTCTTCGCGGAGTACGCCGTGTTCGCCGGAAACGCCGGAGCGAAGTTCCTGATGGTGCCTCCGGACACGAAGAACTTCCAGATAGACATGGACGCGCTGGCTGGCATGATAGGCCCTAAGACCAGGGCAGTAATGATCAACTCGCCCAACAACCCCACGGGCGCCGTCTACTCCGAGGAGACCATAAAGCAGCTTGCTGCGCTGCTTACGGAAAAGTCCAGGGAATTCGGCCACGCGATAGTGATATTGAGCGACGAGCCCTACCGCGAGCTGGTGTACGACGGACTTAAGGTGCCGTTCATTACAAAGTACTATCCGAACACTATAGTTTGCTATTCCTACAGCAAATCGCTGTCTCTTCCCGGAGAAAGAATAGGCTACGTGCTGGTTCCGGACGAGATGGAGGATCACGACAGGGTCTACGCAGCGGTATGCGGCGCCGGAAGGAGCCTTGGTTTCGTCTGCGCGCCGAGCCTAATGCAGAAGGTCGTCGGCAGGGTGACCGGACAGACCTCCGACATAAGCTGGTACGACAACAACCGCAGGATACTCGCCTCCGGTCTTAAGGAGATAGGCTACGAGTTCGGCGAGCCTCAGGGAGCGTTCTATCTGTTCCTGAAGGCGCTCGAGGACGACACGGAGGCCTTCTGCGAAAGGGCCAAGAGCTTCGACCTGCTGCTGGTCAGCGGCGTAAGCTTCGGCTGCCCCGGCTGGGTAAGGCTGGCCTACTGCGTGCCTACGGAGATGATAAAGAAATCGCTGCCGCTGTTTAAGAAGCTTTACGATTCGTATAAATAAAACAGCCTGCACTCGATCAGGCTGATCACTTTTAAGTTTTTGTAATAAGGGAGTCTGCGCTGATCTTTCTCAGCCCGCTGCGCGGCTTCACGCAGAGCCTTTTCGAGGCATTTATCAGTTCGTTTCGTACTTCGTCCGGACTCACTGTTAATGCCTTTGCGAAAAGTCTCTTCTACCGCTCCGGAGCGCTTCGAACGATCAGCGCAGACTCCCTTTATAATTCCAAAAACAAAAAGGCCCCGCCGTGAGCGGGGCCTTTTTTACTTGCTTTATATCCTGAAGAGTTTTTCCTTAATGGCGTCGGCTACGAACTGGTTAAGGGTGCTGCCTGCCTGAGCGGCGGCCAGGGCGGCCTCCCTGTGCAGGTCGGAGGCGATGCGGACGTTGAAGGACCCTTTGTACTCTCTTGCGGGGGCCTTGCCTATCTGCTCGCACCATTCGACGTAGCCGTCGATGGCGTCCTTGAAGGTCTTCTCCAGCTCGGCGACGGACGCGCCCGCGAAGGCTATGGTGTCATCAATGTCTATGACTCTTCCGTGGAAGATCTTTTCTTCGCTGCTGTACTCTACTTTTCCGTGATAACCTTTGTATTCCATTAAGCTGCTCATGGTCGTTCTCCTTTAACAATATTGATTATACACTTTTACGCAGGTGTGT
>JAEEGL016493410.1_pt1 | contig 11852 bp, 13 predicted proteins | sample 9134231 | NCBI WGS metagenome assembly JAEEGL01 (sample SAMN16246548, study PRJNA631951) | gut metagenome | biome: gut microbiome; feature: rumen; material: fiber-attached | host: Bos | place: Iran: Karaj | collected 2018-10 | reverse complement strand
GGTCGGCTCAACATAAACCGGAACTATTTGAGGGCATCGATCCCGATCATCCTCAATCCGTTTCTTGAAATCTTCCGGAGTCCTGCTATCAAGCAAGATAATCCATATGAAACTCTTGCAAGTCTGGTTTGCAATGGACGGCAGGCAATACTTCTCAAACAGTTCAAACCGATTCTCCAGCCATTCTCTATTCCGGACGGAATCACCGTTCTTATCTTGGCGCCACAATCGGAGATTGAAACGAGTGAGGATGAAATGCTGGAGGTCCGACATGAAAATTATCCGGAAAAAGACGACAGCGTTTTCTTCAATCCATCGATCGCTCTGACGGGCATCTGCTCAATTCCCAAAGCCGCCTTAATCTTCGCATTGGATGAAATATAGTTCTCCGTCAGTTTACGAAGCCGTTCCGGATTTAAAGGAAGATGAAGCCATCCTCCTATCATGGCAACCCCGTTCATCAGACCCTTGGGCAGTTTCCAAATACGTGCCTTCTTCGCTTGAGAAGAACAGATTTCTTCAATCAATTCATTCGTTGACAACGCCTCATCATCGCCCATGTTGTAAATACCGGACGGCACATCCTTCGACAGAAGCCCGGATACTACATAGGAGAGATTGTCGATGCTGGTGAACGTCCTTCGATTATCAAAGGCTCCTAAAGGCCATGGAATACCTTTGCTGACAACATTGAAGAGTAGATTCAGGTTTCCTTTATTGCCAGGTCCATGAATCATACACGGACGAAGGATATATACCTGCTTATCGGGAGAAAGATGCCCTAGAATATACTCCTCCGCTTTTATCTTACTCTCGCCATAAGGGCCGACAGGAGCCGGGACCACATCCTCTGTCAAAACACCGTCAACCTTGTCCGCCGCAGCTTTCGCCGTACTGAAAAAGATGAACTTTTCGGCTTTTGACTTCAAATAATAATCATAAATACGTTGCGTTAATCCCGTATTAACCCTGAAATACACTTCTGCCGCGGCTTGATTCTTTGTATCATGAGCCTTCCCTGCCAGATGAATAATCGCGTCCACACTAGGAATTATACCTTTCTCCAAGTCGTCCCACGAGAAAGTATAGACAACATCTTTCTTTATCGGAGAAACAATATCCAATCCATAAATGGTATGCCTCTCCGCTAATGAAGCGACAAGATTGCTGCCGACGAAGCCATGAATACCCGTTATTAGAATCTTCATTTTAGCAATGACTCAACCAGTTCAACATATTGTCTTGTAACAATGCTACTTGAATAACGAGAAAGAATCTCATCAAGGCCCTTTGTTCCCATTTCACGCAATTCACCTCGTGTAACAGATGAGAGCCACTCAACCATTTGAGGGACTTTAGTTGCCAAATCACGACTGGTTATCAACTTGGCACATCCGATACCAGAAAGGAAATTCACAATCGGAGTCCCCTCTCCCGAGCAAACCAAGAGCGGCCGCCCGCAGGCCATCACCGTATATACTTTTGACGGGAATCCCTGCATATCCATCTCCGGATGCATGAAAATGAATTGGACATCCGAATAATCCAGGATTTCAGGCATCAAGTCTCTTGGTTGATACGGAAGAACATGAAGATTATCAAGTCCATATGTCCGTTTAGACTCTTCCAGATAGTCTTTTCGCACTCCCTCTCCGATAACAAAGAATTCGATTGGTTTCCCTTGGATCGCCCGCGCCAATTCGACAAGCGGTTCCCAGTCTTGGGCGAAACCGATATTCCCCGCATACAAAACGCGAAGCGATTCTGTTTCCGGGAATAAAGATTGATCCAAGTTGGCATGTCCCACATTGGGTCGATAGAGATCCGTATCCACGAAGTTTGGAATGATATGGAGCCGTGATGGATCCTTGAACCTTCCTACTATCGTATCGTGAAAAACGCGGTCTATCGTTGTGACAGCATCGGACTTGGCATAGATATTTCGCTCCATCTTGCTCAAGACCTTGAATGCCAATCCGGAGTCTTTCCCAAGGATGTCAGGATAAATCTCCTGGACGTTGTAAACAACCTTGCATTTCTTAAGCTTTCCAAGCCAAAGATTCAACTGCCCGATTGTCAAAGGAGGCGAAGGAGAGACTATTACATCAATTCTCCTAATACTGAGGACGAGGAAAAAAGAAACAATATGCCAATAGACAAATCCGAGAAGGCGAAGAATTGTACTCTTAAATTTCTTTTGCGGGACATGATATACTTTTATCCCGTGGAAGGAACTCGTCTTGTACAGCCCGGGGAATCCCCAACGCAAAGGCTGCCGTTCCATCTGTTCAGGAACGGCGTTGAAATGAGGAGTTGTGGAAACGACAACGACATCATACCCTTTCTGCTTGAATGACAGGGCAATATCATTATAAAGATATGCCGTCGACACACCATCCGGGCTGAATATCAAAGAGTGAATAAGAATCCTTTTCATTGGCATTTAACAAACACCTTTCCAAATCCTAACCAGTTGCTCCCAAACCTTTGGGATAGCATACTGTTCATTTACACGTTTCACCGCACGGTCTGCGTACTGACGAGCTTCTACCGGATTATCAAGAAAGAATTGTATACTATTACGCAAACCGTCAACATCTTTAGGCTCACAACACAATCCACAGGGCGCAGAAGATGCAATGTCAAGCATCTCCGGGATAGCACCTACGGGAGTAGTTACAATGGCACAACCACAAGCCATGCTCTCCAGAATGACATTGGGAAATCCCTCCGTATATGAAGGCAAAATAAAAATGCCAGAAGAAAGCATCTCTTGAATGACGACTCGATGATCGACCTCGCCTTCAAATACGAGCCAATCACGGCCACCAGCAATCTCTTCCATTTTGATTCGCACTTCCGGAGTGACTTTCCCAATTACATGGAGTTTGATATCCTCGATTCCATTGCACGCTTCAACTAACTCAAAGACACCTTTAGTGCGTATCACATGACCGGTAAAACATAACTTTCGATCCTCCCTCACCGCGGACGTTTTGTATGACGAAATCTGCTCCATGATGCTGAGAGAAAGCGGATTGGGAAGATAATGGATATTCTTAAACCCATGTTTCCTCAAAGCATTAAAGGACTTCATGTCCATTGCTATAACCGCATCTGCAATTCTAGCCACCCGGCGTATCAATTTCCACTACCAGTTGTTCCGCTGCTCAAGTTCTGGAATACGGCCAAAATGGAAATGTACCGCAGTTTTCACACCTTTTCGTTTGGCAATCTTGAGAATCAGTATGTCTTTAGCCAAGCTGATAGAGGCGCTTGTGCATAAGTGCAACACGTCAAAATCATGATTATTAAGCTTCCTTCGAGTATTCCTTATTGCGCCGCTATAATCTAAAACACCGAACCAGACTCGTTTCAGAAACCCCTCATCCCCCTTTGCATTCGTCCTCACCTTACGGTCAAAAGAGGAAACCTCAATGTGCACATCCGAAGAATGCGAGGAGTAATAGTCAATAATGCTTTGTGCCCATACGACTATTCCTCCTTGGACATATTCAGCAGCATGACCAAGAGGAGAACATAATAGAACATTCATTATTCGACTTTGTAAAATGATAAGAGACAAGATTCTGAAGTGTACCTACCTCAAGTAGACATTATCCGAATGTGATGGTCTTTTATCTTCGGGGGGCAACGTCATATAGTCATTAAAAATATGAGAGAGATACCCCTCATAATTAACGGGTCCAATAAAAGAGGTATCTTCAAATTCATATCGTTTTCCTTTACCAAACCACTCAATAGGCACAGTATTTCGCGTCGCCGCACCTAGAAGATAACCCAAACGATCTCCCCTATTCACTTTATACATCAATTTTTCTATTCTACGTTGCATGTAGATTGGCTTGCCTCCAAGGAGAAGCCGAAGCGCGGCTTTTCGAAGTCTATGCCAAAAACCTGTATGAATCTTAGAGTTGGTAAATGCGCCACCTAAAAGCCACGTCATCCTTTTAAGTCTAATGGGTTCGGAATCATCCAAATAACACCTATTAAGTGGAAAAATGTCAATATTTACCCCCATCTGTTTTTCAATTGGAAGACGTAATGTTTCTTTATACATTACAGTTGATCGATCCTCTATCTTATCAAATGGTAAAACCGTAGCGGGACTGTTTCTGAATGTGCACAACCTGTATGGCGGTTGCAATTCTTTCTCCAAAATGTCCTCCAATTGTTTATAATACTCAATAGGAACTCCGAAGTCCATGTCATCGTCCCAAGGAATAAAGCCTTTATGACGCACTGCTCCAAGCATTGTCCCATATAACATATAGTATGGAATGTTGTGCTTCGTGCAAATCCGATCAAATTCTTTGGCAATACCAAGAAGGTGTTGCTGAATCTCTTTTAGACCGATTCTTTCCATTATTAAATCTCAATCAAATCCTTCCTATTATAGAAATCCTCGACCGCTTGAACAATAGCCTGTGAAGTGACGGGCTGAATATAGTGACTAGGGCGGCCACTTTCTATGGCTTTAACAAACGACACCAATTCATAACGAATACCTTCTCCATCCAACTGATAGAAATAGCGGCGGTTGCGATTACTGTCTTCGTAGCGCAATTCAAAGTAGTCCATCTTCCACCATGGAGCCGGAACATAAACATAGCCTTGGGTACCGCTGATAATCAGTTCTCCTTCACTTTTCACACCCTTTCCCACTTTAATTGACGCGACTGCATGGTCATAAACAAAGGCAATCTTTGTAAAGACATCAAAATGCTGCTCTCTGTCAATGTAACTACTGGTAATGACCTTGCTTTTATAATCGGGGCCAAGAAGTTGGAATATCGGCAACAAGGCCGTCGGTCCCCATGCACAGATACTGTTCCATTTTTTATCCAGATCCTTATAGTCGCTACTCTGTAAATCTTGCAGACTGGTACATACGGAATCCACTGATACGACACGCCCAATCTTGCCGCCCTTGAGCAATAAAATCAGTCGGTTATATGCCATTCCGTAAGCGGTCTTGATGGCATCCATTAGGACTAGTCCCTTTTCTTTAGCAAGTGCCGTTAGCACTTCGTACTGTTCTACATTCAGAGCGATGGGTGATTCGCATAGCACATGCGTTCCATTCAGTAAAGCTTCCTTGATTTGCTTATAATGCTGCGAAGGATGCGATACAATGTAAACAGCATCAACCTTTCCCAACAATTCATCATAATTGTTAGCCACAAGCGGGATATCGGGGAATTCCTTAGTAAAGCGTTCTTTATCGTCGACAAAAACACCTTCCACCGCAAGGCCATTTACATATGATGCTTCGGTTATATACTTTCGGATTCCACCTATACTACCCACTAGGCCCAGTTGTATGAAATTGTGTTCGGATCTAAGTTCGGTACTCGACACTCCCTGTGTGCGGTCTAGATATACAACCTCACAATACTCCTTCAAGTAGTCAAATTTGCCCACCCAGTCACTACCGATAGCGAAGATATCCACATCATATCGCTGTATGTCATCAATCTTCTGACCTTCGTATTCTTCTACAATAATCTCATCAGCCAAACCGCTATTCTTAACAGCCTCAATGCGTTCCATGAGGCTCTGTTGCACATTTATTTTTCCGCGAGCCTTGTCGAAATCCTCAGCAGTGACACCCACAATCAAGTAGTCGCCCAGTGCCTTGGCGCGTTCCAACAGTCGCTTATGTCCAAAATGGAAAAGATCGTATGTGCCGTAGGTAATAACTCTTTTCATAACCGAATCATGTGTTACTTCCACAAAAAGTGAATCCAATACTGCTTGGGGGCCCGCTTATCTTCTGGAGGCAATTGCATATAATCACCGTAAACTTGGCGAAGCACCTTGTCATAACCATTCATAGCGCAAAATTGCGTATCTTCGAAGTTAAGCAAGACCGTGTCTTTGAAATCCTCCTTATCAAAAAGAATCGGGCCGTCGTCAAGACACGACATCTGGCCATAAAGCTTACAATCATCATAGTCATATCGGGTCATAATAGAGACGATACGCTTCAACAAAAAACTGGGGAGCCAGCCGTTGAGACCAATTATCTTTGCAATAACGGTTTTTGTCTTTGACCATAAGGAATCCGATGGGACAATATGATGATTCTGGCGACGGAACTTATAAACAAACCAGCTAATCCGCTTCAACTTCTCATAGCGACGGCTATACTCTTCCTGATCGACCACGCCGTCAAGCGGAAAAATATCAATCCACACTCCCGACCGCTGCGCAGTCCATGGGCGTTCGGTCTGGTAGTCGGTTTTCTCACATTCAACGACACGAGCAAAGGCCGCCAATGCAGTTTTGTCGTTGCCGTAATAAATCATACGCATGTTTTCTGAGCTATACTCCTTACAGAAACGCTCAAAATCAGGCCTGGGCATCACGATATCCACGTCATCATCCCAAGGAATGAATCCTTTATGTCGCAAAGCACCGATCAAAGTACCATAGGCAATGGAATACCGTATGTGACGTGTTTCGCAATAAGCGTGGACATCCTTTAAGATATCAAGACTAACTTGTTGAAGTTCAATATTTGTCAGCTCTTTCATACATTAATGACTAGATACCAAATCTCTTTATCCTGCCCGGCTTGTAACGAAGCTTGACCCACTTCTCTGATAACCAGAAATAGATCTTAAGCCATAATTCGGATTTCGGCTTCCCGATAAGCCATTTCGCCATTGTCACAGAATAATAGTCCGTTGACCTGAAGCTAATATAGTATACTGGCTTAAAACCCTGCTTTGCATTCATTTTACGAACAAGAGTATTGTTCTCTGCCGTATCAAAATATAGGATTTCGACTTTTTGCTCTTTGATATCCTTCATTCTAAGTCTTTGGAGTTCGAAATAGACATCCGTACCTTGATACTCAGGAAGGACGCCAGCCATCGCCAAATACCCAACACGCTTATTTTTGAAGAACCAGGTCCCATCTTGAATGATAAGAGAACAAGTTCCGACAACCTGATCCCCCTTCAAAGCCACATAGCAAATGCCGTCCTTTAATGATTGTTTAAGCTCTTCACCGGTCAATTCACTACAATGCATATTAAGACCGTTCTTCTTATTTCGTTCGTGTGCTTTAGCCTGGCATAACTGAACCGCATCCCAGGACAGCCAATCAGGTTTTTTAGTATAAACAATCTCTGAATTATCCATTCTAAATAGCGTTTAAAAGCGTTCAATTCTTAAAACTCACCGGTTTTGTCATCCACTTTATTAGTGGTATTCTATCAAGAACAAGTGTTACCAACAGTATTATCAGAGCAATCGTAACTAATAATATGATACTGTCGGTTCTCACTCCCAACAATTTCAAACCCCATATAGGGAAAAAGTGAAACAAATAAATAGTCATGGTTTTTGTGCCGATTTTTGCAAGGAAGCTTCTGTCAGGAATCAAAACTAATACTACCACCGAAAGAAATGAAGCAAAAACATAATACCCTAGCCTAAATAACGGAGCAACTGTTAGACTACAAGGGAAGCCATAGTAACTGCTATCACCAAATAAAAGCCACTTCCATTGTGTATCGACAAAAGACAATCCAACAATAATCGCAATCAGAAGGCCAATTGCCACCCATTTGTTAATGAAAAGCTTAATCTTTGATAAAGAACGCCCGCGTAACAAATTACCAGCAAGAAAGAAAGGGAAGAACGTAAAGAGGCGCTGAAAAGAAAACTGCGTACCCAATGGCACAAAGCCGGCCAAGATAGATAATAGCACAACGGTTATCAGCAATTTAACATTAATCCAATTCTTAATAAACAACAGAATCAATTTCCAATAAACAAGACACAAGAGATACCAAAGTGTGACTGCCGGGGATAATAAAGTATTTAAAGAATGGGGGGGGCGAATAATAATCCAAATTAACTGAAACAAAAGATAGGTGGAAAACAGCTCAATACAATTCTTGATAATACTGCTCCGCTCTTTTTTGGGATTGAAAAAAAAGCCCGATATAAACACGAACAATGGCATGTGAAAAGAATATATCACATTAAAAATCAATGTAATACATTCAGTGTTTTCGCCTATCCTGGTTATACAATGGCCAAGAATAACGAAAAAAATCAGGACAGCCTTAACTGAATCCAAATAAGTGTCTCTCCCCACGCTATACTATTTAAACCGAAGTGTATCCTCCATCAATAATCAAGTTCTGACCAGTCACCCAACGGGCGGCATCACTCAATAAATAGACACAGGCCAATGATACATCGCTTGGGAGGCCTAGTCCCAACGGGTATCCTCCGATTCGATTGTTATACTCTTCTTCCGTAAGAGTCGATAGAAAATTCAGTATTAAGGGTGTCTGTATTGTTCCAGGAGAAATACAATTAACTCGAATCTTACGCTTGCTTAATTCTGCAGCGAAAACTCTTGTAGCACTTACTATCGCCCCCTTGGAAGCCGTATATGCTGCAGTTCCGGCACGTGCAATTAGAGATGTTATGGAAGCTATAAAGACTATCGAACCGCCATCTTTGCTAAAACTCTTTATTCCCGAAATCTGTCGAGCCAATTCAAAAGCACTCAAAGCATTAACATTATAAAGGCTAGTGTAATCTTCGGGCTTCAATATTTTAATCGGTAATGTTTTCTCGATACCTGCGGCGTAAATCATTCCCGTTATGCGTCCACACTCTGCCACAATTGTTGACACCAACTCAGCAATACCCTCGTTGTTAGCAAAATCATAAATGTAACTATGATGCCCCTCTCCATTAAGCATTGAGAGTGTTTCATTTAAGCGCTCCGAGTTTCGTGCAATAGCCACCACCTTTGCTCCCTGTCGGGAACAATCAATAGCACATTGGCGACCGATTCCGCTGGAAGCTCCGGTCACAATAATGGTTTTCCCTTCAAGTGAAAAAGGATTATTCATAAGTTCAATTATTGCTTAACTTCAATCAAATCTGGAACGACAATGTGATCCGTGCAGAAACATGCACTCCCTAAAGAGAGCCCCACGCCGAAACCACAGGAAAGGTGTCTCAACTTCTGTTTTCGCAATTGCTCTTGCAATTCAGTTACCATCAACAACGGAATACTTGTGCCTGAAGTGTTCCCAAAGCGATCGATATTGAACGGGACCTTCTCCTCCGAGAGTTTCAATTTCTTACGAATACCATCGCACATAAACCTGTTGGCTTGATGCAAAAGCAAATAATCGACAGACTCTATATCAATCTCGTATTGCTTCAATAACGCTTTTAACGACTTGGGCACATTGAAGAAGGCAAAAGTGAACACCGATCCTCCGTCCATTCTTTCGTGGAGTCTTGAACGACGAATACCCTCTTCAAACTCTTCCAATTCCATCGAATGCATATTGAATGGATGCCTGCATCCACCATCGGGAACAATGAGACTCTCATATCCGGAGCCGTCTGTTTGGTAATGGAGCAAGATACTTTCCTCCTGGGACAGATTGTATTCCAATGCAATAGCAGAACCGGCATCACCAAACAAAAGGGCTGTTGACTTATCTTCTGGACTTGCATAGATTGATTGAGTATTACCCACCAGAAGTAAAGCTTTTTTAATGAACCCTTGTGAAACAATACTGCCGACGATTCCAAGACCATAAACAAATCCAGAGCACCCCAACGGGACATCAAATGCCATTGTCTCCTTGCTCAATCCCAAACGATCTTGAAGGATACATGCCGTCGATGGCAATTTATAATCTTGAGTATGAGAGACAAAAACCAGGAGCCCGATCTCTTCTCGATTCCAGTCTAATTCATTGAGCAATTTTTCCGCAGCCGAATAACAAAGATCCGAAGTACACAAACTGCCATCATGGATAGCACAATGTCGTTCTACAACGCCGACTGTTTTTATATATTGCTCAAGTTGGTCACCAGATAATTTCGGGAAATCCTTATTGTACTCTTTCCTTTCGGGAACCGCCGCAGCAACCCCTTTTATAGAGACGTTTTTAACTTCTATAAATGCCATTAAACAATTAATGTTAAGCAGTGGCTATGTTATAAAGATCCTGAATTGTATTAGCCTCTTTTATTGCAACATTGCTAACCTGTTTGTCAAACTCTTCATCCATGAAGGCGATGGTCAAAATCACAGAAAGTGAACTCCACTCATCCAAATCACGGAACTGTGTCTCAGGGGAAAGAGCATCAACATTTTCAACCTCAATGCATTCGGCAAACTTTTCAATAAATTCTTTGATTTCCATAATCTAAAAAGGTATTAAATAATAAAACAAATTATAACGAATCATATAATCTCAGCTATTTATCGATAAACTCAAGTCTTCACCCCGCCCAATTCGGAACATTCTTATCTGCTTTTGGACATAATCGAAAACAAAGACAGAAATCGCTTGCTCTTCAATTGTTCCGATTGTCGCGGTCTGTCCGTTAATCGTTTTCCTGCTGTCGGTAGTCGTGATAATAATAGGTATTCCTCCTGCCGAGAGCATGGTTGTATCAAGATGACAATGTCCGCCGATACAACAAATAATCTTTGAAGATGATGCCGAGAAATCGTAGTCTACTGAGTCATTCTTGTATCTGAATACACTTTTCTTCCTTTCATTATAATTGTCTAAAACGCGAATAATCATCTCCATATAAGATGTAAAATATGGCTTCCCGGATTGAAGATTAGCCCATAAATGGCTTAAAACAACAATTCTCCATCCATCCGGCGTACCATTTAGAGTATTTGTGAGGAACTTCACGGTTTCAATAGTACTCCCTCGAAATTGTGGATAGTAATACCTTCCCGTATCCAAACACATAAACCGTGTTTTACTCTCGGGCCTATCAAAATAAAAATTAAAATACCCCCCATAAGTGCATTCTCCCATCCCCTTTTGAAGGTATTCGTAAACTTGCTCATCAGAAAGATGACGTTCCACTTCGTTCGGATGCTCATCGGAATTGTTGTCATGATTCCCATATAGATAATACATGTTACAACCTATTGCATCAAAAGCATGGCGAAAATCTTTCCCTAACGAAATGGCTTCTTGAGGGTCTTTAAATGACGTGGTTATCACATCGCCCCCAAAAACCACATCATCAATTGATGTGAAATGGAATAAATGATTAATTAGAGCCGGTGATTTCTTTTGATTCTTACCCCAATGAGCATCCGTAAAGAAAATAAGTGCCGCGCAATCTTCCGTAGCGTTCAAAATAGCGTTATTGATTTGGTTTTCTTTATCCTTCAGATGCTCATAAAAATAACTTGGAACCGAGACTATTTCTTCTGGCTCAAGATAATCTATAGTGCCATCAGATGCTGAACAACCTCCTACATACAAAAGAAGGATGATACTATATTCGATTATTAAGCACCTATCAATCATGGGTAGTAACGCCTTCTTCTACACAGACCGGATTCGTTACCCCAGGATTAAAAACCTGAAGAGTTCCGAACAAGACATATTGACCAATCAAATTGATCTCCGTGTCTATTTCTATCTTCATTCTCTTTTATTTTGAGAATTCGGCAATACGTTCTGCTAGTTGATCTAACTCTTCGTCCGTCTGTAACCCCATATGAGAAACGCGATAGAATCCGGGCACGGATCCGGGCATGATATACGTATCGTACTTAGCAATCAGGCCCTTGAAAACTTTGCGTTCAGCGGTGTCGCTAGTCTGGAAACCAGTAACCGCCATGGAAGGATTCTCAGCAGGAACATCCCATCCGTACTTTTTGCAAAGATTGCGGAAATAGATGGCACGATGCCTAACGTCTTCGATATTCTTATGTTCTCCACCCTCAGCTTTCAACTGTTTCAGCCGAGCATTTAATTGCAGGTATAAAATCGTGGCCGGGCTGAACGGAG
>JAEEGL016362806.1_pt1 | contig 11852 bp, 14 predicted proteins | sample 9134231 | NCBI WGS metagenome assembly JAEEGL01 (sample SAMN16246548, study PRJNA631951) | gut metagenome | biome: gut microbiome; feature: rumen; material: fiber-attached | host: Bos | place: Iran: Karaj | collected 2018-10 | reverse complement strand
ATTATTTATTAGTAGTAGAAGCTAGCAAAGAAGCAGAACAAGAATTCGATCGTGTTGCTAGAATCAATGAAAACTTACTTCGTCACTTAATTGTAAAAGTAGATGAATAAGAGAAAAATGAGGTAGAATATGAATAAAGTAGTTTTAATAGGAAGACTAACAAGAGATCCTGAATTAAGATATACAGGAAGCAATATACCAGTTGCCACTTTCACTTTAGCTGTTAATAGAGCCTTTTCTAATCAACAAGGAGAAAGAGAAGCAGATTTCATCAATATCGTTGTATGGAGAAAACAAGCTGAAAATGTTAAGAACTATCTTACCCAAGGTAGTCAAGCTGCTGTAGAAGGAAGACTTCAAACAAGAAGTTATGATGATCAAAATGGTCAAAAGAGATATGTAACAGAAGTAGTTGCTGATAATGTTGAATTTCTAGGATCAAAGAATTCCTCAAATAATACTAATAATTCAAGCAGTTCTGCAGGAAATCATGCAGAACCAAGCCCATATGATTTTGGAGATGTTTCAGAACCTAAGGGAACAGATGTAGATAGTAATCCATTTGCTGATTTCGGTGCTAATATTGAAATTAGTGATGATGAATTACCATTCTAATTCAAAAAGGAGGAAAAAGTATGGCAGAATTCAATCGTAAGAAGAAAAAAGTGTGTGCAATGTGTACAGGTAAAACTGTTGATTATAAAGATGTAGAAACTTTAAAGAAATATACAAATGAAAAAGGTAAGATTGTACCAAGACGTGTAACAGGAAACTGTGCCCTACATCAAAGACATATTGCTACACAAGTAAAAAGAGCTCGTGCAATAGCACTAATGCCTTATGCAAGATAAGAGTATATTTATACTCTTTTTTGTTTCAAAGAAAGGAGAATGAATATGGAACTATTAGATATCTATGATGACAATGGAAATAGGACAGGAAAAACGGTAGTAAGAGGAGATAAAACAGCAGTATTAAATGAACATGAACATATTGCTGTAGCAGTTATCTTCTTAGAAAATGACAATCATGAGTTTTTAATTCAAAAAACTTCTAAAGAAAAAGGAGGAAAATTTTCTTCCACAGGTGGTCATATAAATAGTGGAGAAACTCCTTTAGAAACCATTAAAAGAGAAGTAAAAGAAGAATTAGGAATAGATGTGTCAAATGATCCGATAAAAGAATATGGATTCTTATGCTATGATAAACCATTAAGATACTTATTCTATTTAAAGAAAAATATAGATATAAATAGTATAAATCTTCAACAAGAAGAAGTAGAATCCATAGAATACATGAACTTAGAGAAAATCAATCAAATCATTGAACAAGGAAAAATGTTAGAATCTCATGCCGTTATGTTTAAAGAATTAATGAAAAAGGACTTAACGTCAACTAATTAAAAATTTACACCAAACTATACCACAGAAAAAAACAGTGTGATACAATAGAATTGTCTAAAAGATACAGAGCTTTTGTAAAACCGAGTAAGTAATTATACGGGAATTCGGAACAAATCAATCGGTGTTGAAAGCCTACCATAGAGTAGGAATCCTAAAGATTGAGTATGAATACCCACCTGCAAAAAGCAGGTTTTGCCGCTTCTTAATTTTAGACTTTTTTTATTGAAATAAAATGCAGAAATCTGCATTTTTTTGTATTTTTGTGAAACATTTATTATGTTAGACAAAAAAGAAGATTTAGTATATAATAAAGGTGAACTTTATAGGAGGAACTATGAGTATAATCAAAGAAAGAGGAAAATGGAACAAAGCAACCCGTAGAGCAGACACAATCTTTTTAATGGCTCATAAGAATTTAGACTTAGATGCCTTAGGAAGTTGTATAGGTTCTTATCTAATCTTAAAACGTCGTAAAAAGAAATGCTATATTATCATTGATGATACACAACATGAGCCAGGAGTTCAAAAAGTTTTAAGAGAATTAGAAGGGTGTTTAGATATTGTTAGAAGTGACAAAATAGAAGAATATTTAAATCCAAAAGAAAAGAAAAACCTATTAATTATATTAGATACGAATAAGAGGGAACTAGTACAAAGTGAAGAAGTATTAGAAAAAATACCTAATAAATTAATCATAGATCACCATGATATAGGAAAAACAACCATAGAAGATGCTGTAATGATTAATGATAATAAAGTATCTAGTACTTGTGAAATGATTGCTAACTTAATAGAATACAATGATGTAGAAATAGATTCATACTATGCAACTATACTATTATCAGGAATTGTTTTAGATACCAATAACTATACTTTAAATACAACAGCAGAAACATTCTACACATCTTATTATTTATCTTCATTAGGAGCAAGTGCTAAAAAAGTACAATATTTACTAAAACAAGATATTGAAGAATATGCTGAACAACAAAAATTATTATCATCTATTGAAACAATTAATAATCATGTAGCTTTTACCAAAGGAGCACCAAATACTCAATATCGTAGAGAAGACCTAGCAAGAGTAGCAGACACCTTATTATTCTTTAATAATATTGAAGCATCCTTTGTAATAGGCAAAATAGGAAAAGATACTATTGGTTTAAGTGCCAGAAGCTTAGGTAGTTATGATATAACAAGAGTTTTAGAAAAATTAGGTGGCGGCGGTGATTCTTTCAACGGTGCAGCTAAATTTGAAGAAACAACTATTAGTAAGGTAGAACAAGAATTGAAGAAAATACTAAAAGAAGAAGGAGAATAACATGGAAGTAATTTTTATCAAAGATTTAAAAAATCAAGGTAAAAAGGGACAAATCAAAAATGTAAAAGATGGTTATGCAGAAAACTATTTAATAAAAAATGGTTATGCTGTAAAAAAGACCAAAGAAAATCTTTCTAAATTGAATCATGAGGTAGCTAGAAAAGAAAAAGAAGATGCAGAAAATAGAGAAAAAGCTATCAAAATGAAAGAAAAATTAAATAAAGAAGTATTAGAATTTACTGTAAAAACAGGCGAAGGAGACAAAGTATTTGGTAGTATCAGTATAAAGCCAATCAAAGAAGAACTTGAAAAAAGAGGCTATCAAATTGAAAAAAGCATGATTGAAATAGAAAGTCCTATTTCATCTTTAGGATTCCACAATGTAAAAATCAATTTATATCCTGAAGTAACAGCTATCATTAAAGTTCACGTTATCAAATAGGGGGGATACTATGCCAACAAGAGCATTACCAAACAATTTAGAAGCAGAAGAATCTGTTTTAGGTGCTTGTTTTTTATCAAAATATGCTCTTCAAAAAGCAGCAGAAAGTTTAACACCAGAGTCTTTTTATAGTGATAAAAATAGTAAGATTTTCTCAACAATGCTATCTCTACTAGATGAGAAAACACCTATTGATATCACAACAGTAACAAGTTACTTAAAAAAGAAAAATGAACTTACAGAAGTAGGAGGAGTTGAATATTTAACAGAAGTATTAAACTATGTTCCTACAGCTAGTAATATAGATTTTTATATCCAAAATGTAGAAGAATCTTATATCTTAAGAAATTTAATCTCTACAGCGGAAGAAATAGCTGAAGAAGGATATAAAACCGATGAAACCGTAAATGAAATTTTAGATAATTCAGAAAAGAAAATACTTGGAATTATCAAGAATCGTAAATCAAGTGAATTTAGAACCATTAAAGATATTTTACAGAAAACACAATCAGATCTAGAAAGATTATCTGAAAATAAAGGAGAAATTACAGGTCTTGCAACAGGTTGGTATGATTTTGATCGTATTACAACTGGTCTACATCCTAATGAATTTATCATCATTGCTGCACGTCCTGCTATGGGAAAAACTGCCTTTGCTTTAAATTTAGCTACCCATGTAGCTATGGAACAAGACAAATCAGTAGCTTTATTTAACTTAGAGATGAGTGCAGAACAATTAGCGATGCGTATCTTATCTTCTCTAGGACAATTAGATGGTTTTAAGTTAAGAACAGGAAATTTATTAAATCAAGATTGGAAAAGAATTAATGAAGCTACTTCTCAATTATCAGAAACAAATTTAGTAATGGATGATACACCAGGTATAACAATTGGTGAAATCAGAGCTAAATGCCGTAGATTAGCTAGCAGTGAAAAAGGATTAGCTTTAGTAGTAATAGACTATCTTCAATTAATCTCCGGAGGTAAGAACTACGGAGCAAATCGTCAACAAGAAGTATCTGATATCTCAAGAAGCCTAAAAACTCTCGCAATGGAACTAGGTGTTCCAGTAATCGCTTTATCTCAACTTTCGCGTGGTGTAGAAACAAGAGAAGATAAAAGACCATTAATGAGTGACTTAAGAGAGTCTGGATCTATTGAACAAGATGCTGATATTGTAGCCTTCTTATATCGTGATGATTATTACAATAAAGAAGCTCGTACAGAAGATAATACCAGTATCAGTGAATTAATTATAGGAAAACATCGTAATGGTCCTACTGCCACAATTGAATTAATATTTAAAAAGAATACATCTACTTTCTTAAATTTAAGAAAAGATAGGGAGGGGAAAAATAATGAATAAGAATTATAAATGGATAACAATCCTAATTATATTTTTATCATTCTTTTTTACAACAGGTTTTGTAGAAATATCAACAAAACCACAAACAGTATATCGAGTATATTTAAAAGGGAAGTCATTAGGAATCATTGAATCCAAGACCTCTTTTGAAAACTATATCGATGAAAAACAGGAAGAAATTAAGAAAAAGTACAATGTAAACAAGGTATATGTACCAGCAGATCTAGATATTGTAAAAGAAATTACTTTTGAAAATAGAGTAAAAACAAATAGTGAAATTTATGATGAAATAAAAGATATTTCACCATTTACTATTAATGGATATGTTGTCAAAATAAAAGGTATAGATGTACAGAAAGCAGAAGGAACAACAGAAAAAAGTGAGACACAAGTTATTTATGTCTTAAAAAAGGATATTTTTACAAAATCGATAGAAAAAGCAGTAAAATCATTCATTGATATGACAGATTATGAAAACTATGCTAATGGTACTCAACCACCAATTGTAGATACAGGAAAAATAATTGAAAATATCTATATAAAGAATAAAATAACGATTAAAAAAGATAAAATACCAGTAGATCAAACCATCTACCAAACAGAAGATGAATTAAGTAAATATCTCCTTTTTGGAACAACAGATCCACAAAAAACATATGTTATTAAAGATGGAGATACTATAAAAGATGTTGCTTTCAACAATAAGATTTCAATAGAAGAATTTTTAATAGCCAATCCTGATTTACAAGATGAGAAAGCTCTTCTTGCACCAGGACAAGTAGTAACACTAGGAATATTAAAACCACAATTCAGTCTAGTAGAAGAATCACGTGTAGTTACACGTGAGGAACAAAACTATACTACAGAAACGAGATATGATAATGATCAATTTGTAGGATATGAAGCCGTTCTACAGGCTGGAGTAAAAGGAGAAAATAGAGTTACTTACTATGTACAAAAAATAAATGGTGAGAGTGTAAATACCGTTTCCACTAATACAGAAGTAATAAAACCACCAATTACAGAAATAATCGTAAAAGGTGGAAAACAATCTTACTACTGGGGTGGCGGTTATGGAACAGCCATTGCGACCAAAGGACAATGGGGATGGCCAGCAAGTTGTGCCAATATTTCCTCTGGTTATGGTTGGCGTTGGGGATCATTCCATGATGGTATGGATATTGCTGGATGTGGATATGGTTCAAACATCTTTGCTGCACAATCTGGAACAGTTGTAATATCTAAAAAGAAAACAGGATCCTTCGCAGGAGGTTATGGAGATAATGGAGAATACATCGTAATAGACCACCACAATGGCTTCTTTACAATGTATGCTCACATGTGTCCAGGCTGTAGAGTAGTACAAGAAGGAGACTATGTAGAAAAGGGACAAGTAATAGGAGGAATGGGTCAAACTGGATGGGCAACAGGTGTACACTTACACTTTGCAGTTTGGCAAGGAGGAGCACCATACACTGGTGGTAGCTACTCTGTGGACCCAATGATTCTGTACTAACATGAAAGTAAAAACCATCGCAAGTGGTTCCAAAGGAAATTGTACAATTGTCTTATGTAATAATACCAATTTAATAATTGATATGGGAATTTCCTACTTAACTTTAAAAAGAAGTTTAGAAGAAAATTCCCTTTCTTTTCAAGATTTTTCAGGTATATTAATAACACATTGTCACAATGATCACATCAAAGGACTAGCATCTTTAGTAAAGAATACTAACCTAGATGTCTATATTCCTGAAACCATGTATGACAGTCTAAAAGAATATGTCCCTTATCCAAAATGTAAATTTATAGAAGATGAATTTTTCATTAATGATGTAAAAATTGAATTAATTCATACGTCTCATGATGCCCCATCTTCCGTAGGATTCATTATTGAACAAGATGGGAAAAGTTTAGTTTATGTAACAGACACAGGTTACATAAATCGTAAGTATCTTACAAAAATGGTCGGAAAAGACGCTTATTTAATTGAAAGTAATCATGATGAAGTAATGTTGATGGATGGACCTTATCCAAGATTTTTAAAAGAAAGAGTAATTAGTGATACTGGCCATTTATCCAATCACACCACTGCAAAATATTTAAAGAAAATCATTGGTCCTAATACTAAAACGATTATTTTGGCTCACCTAAGTGAAAATAACAATACAGAAGAGAAAGCTTTAGAAGCTATGCAAGAAGAAGAATTAGACAACCGAACCAATATTATTATTGCCAACCAATATGAAGAAGGACCAATAGTAGAGGTTTAATATGATAAGAATAATCACAGTAGGTTCTATCAAAGAAAAATATCTAGAGGAAGCTATAAAAGAATACACAAAGAGGTTAAGCAAGTATACTAGCATTGAAATATTAGAAGTAAAAGATGAAGATTTTGGTGAAATTGAAAAGACATTAAAGTCTGAAGAAGAGAAAATAGTAAAGCACATAAATAATAAGGACTATGTTATAACCTTAGAAATAGAAGAAAAAGAACTAACTTCTATAGAATTTGCTCAAAAAATTGAGGAGATTCTAATAGAAAACAGTAACATTACATTTATTATTGGAGGAAGCTATGGTCTTTCTGATAGAATCAAAGAAATGGCTAATTATCATCTATCCTTCTCTAAAATGACTTTTCCACACCAATTATTCAGAGTTTTACTCCTAGAACAACTCTATAGAAGCTTTAAAATTAATCATAATGAGAGCTATCATAAGTAGGTGATAAAATGATTGGAAACAGCTGGGATCAGTACTTAAAAGAAGAATATCAAAAAGAATATTTTAAAAAACTATTAGAATTTGTGAAAGAAGAATACAAAACCAAAAGGATTTATCCAAAACAAAATGAAGTGTTTAACGCTTTTCGTTACACAGATTTTAATAATGTAAAAGTAGTAATTTTAGGACAAGATCCATATCATGGTCCTAATCAAGCAGAAGGATTGTCCTTTTCTGTTAAAAATGAGGTGTTAAAGCCACCTTCTCTACAAAACATTTTTAAGGAACTAGAAAATGACTTGAAAATACCATTTCCGGAAGCAAACTCATTAAAGCCATGGGCAAAGCAAGGCGTTTTATTACTAAATTCTGTTCTTACAGTAGAAGAACATAAGCCTACTTCTCACTCTGAAAAGGGCTGGGAAACTTTTACAGATGATGTGATTCAACTAATCAATAAAAAAGAAACACCAGTTGTATTCATTCTTTGGGGATCTTATGCTAGAAGTAAAAAAGTTCTAATAACCAATCCTAAGCATTTAATCATCGAATCTGCTCATCCATCTCCTTTTTCTGCTAGAAATGGTTTCTTCGGTAGTAAACCATTTTCTAGAACCAATGCTTTCTTAAAAAAGAATAATATTTCAGAAATTGATTGGAGAGTAGAATAAAAGCATAAAAAAAGTTTAGAATCAAAGCTAAACTTTTTCTTTTCTTTTCTTAGAAACTGTGGCTTCCGCTACTACCAGAGCTTCCACCACCGCCTCCGCCTCCTCCGCCACCAGAGGAAGAACTACTAGAAGCAGGACTATAAACTCTATGAGTACCTGTTCTTTGGGCATCTACATTTCCTAACTTAAAATCGATATTGCAACCTTTTACAATCTCATTATTACCAGCCTTTTTAATTCTAGATTGTCCTAAAACAACCAAGAAATTGATAAAGAAAGCAAGTACCAACGCAATAACAGCATTACTAGTATAACGCATAGGTTCGGCTATCTTTCCACCAGCTAATACAGACTGTATTTGATCAAAAGCTTTATATGCACATGAATAATAATCCTCATCAGAAGCATATTTATAGACATTATCTGTAATAGAATAAGCCTTAGAACTTGTAACAATATATTGAAGTTGTCCATCTGCAAATATACAAATCTTTCTTTTGTCCATATCAATTAGGAATAAAACTCCATTTTCTTCAGCTCTAAAAGTAGTACGGTAATAATTTCTAGCATAATCATCAACAGTATTATATGGATCTGTAGTAATAGATTTAAAAGCAACATTACCATATTCCAATAAAGAAGACATTTTATCTCTTAATTTTTCAATATCTTCTGTAGATAATAGATTAGCATCATCTTCTATAACAATGCTATATTCTGAAACAGCACCGATGGTTTCAATAACTGTATCAGTACCATTATTACTATCTTCTGCCTCTTTTTGAGCATCTTCTACCGTCTCAGTATTTAAAACACCATCACCATCATTATAAGAATCCATACTTTGTTCTTCTAAAGCCATAACATTTTGAAGGAAAAAGGCACTAAATACAAATAGAAGAACGAAAATCCACTTCTTATTCATGCTCATCACCGCCTCTCTTTTCCAATTGAGGAATCTTACGAGATACCAATAGATTATGAACTTTCACTAAATCAAAGAAAGACCATAAAACAAAGGAAAAACTAACCGTTGAAGTAATATAATAAGGAGCGTCACTAACTGGACTTGTCACAATAGGAATAATTGACACAACAATAGCTACTAAAAATTTCCACAAATATTTGAAATCAAAGCCACTTTTCTTTAACTTATCCTGGTGAACAGATAAATATCCCTCATCATTTTGATGCAATTCCTTTTTATGGAAAGTATTTAATTCAGTAATACAAATAAACATTCCAATCAAACTCATAACAAAAGAAAATGCAGTAGTAGCAACAGGTAGTATAACTGGTAAGATAGATAAACAAAAGAAGATAGGAACAGCCAAAAGAAGAGAAGCAATTGCATATTTTCCAAAAGAAATTGGCAAATCAGCAGCAACCTTTCCTGTTTGGCCATTAATAACAGCATAATGAATATATTTATCTTTTTGATCACGAATTGCTAAAAAATAAACAGGGAAAAAGCCAAGCTTTTTATCTCCCATTTTGAATTGTACTTTTGGACTTGAACAGCCATACTTACGATAAACAGAAGATTTCTTTAAAAAACGTGTTGAATCACTTGAACCAATCGCAATAGCTTTAGGACTATAAATACCTATTTCAACATCTTTACTATCGGCATAAAAACCAGCCAAATAATTCTTATTAAAAGCCTCTGATCCTTGAAAATCAAAAGGGATAGAATGACTGTATTCATCATAGAACTTAGATAATAAATCAAAGGAAATACCATCATAAGTAGCATCTACTTGAGCATGAATATCATAATCATCATAATAAACATAATCTCCTGAACGATGACTATATTTACTACCCTTATTAACACAATCTCCATGATATTCTAATTGATAAATACCATAAGGCATATAGATTCCTCTAAATTTATTAATAACTAAATCGGATTTCATATAACTAGGACAGAACAAAAAACTATTAACTTTCTTCTTATAATTCGCAATACATTCTTCTTTTGTCTTAGCAAATGGAATAATTAAATCAGGACTTTCTTGTGCTACCATCTTATCTTCAAGCATTCCTTGAGAACCACAATAACTACAGAATGTAACAGCAGTTTCATCAAAAGTCATTAAGGAAGCACCACACTGTGAACAAGTATAGCATTTTCCTTCCAAATCTCTTTTTTTAGCCCTTTTAGTCTCTGTAACAAGTTCTTTAGGATCAAAATCAGAACCACAGTAGTCACAATGAACAGATTTCGATTTTACTTTATATTCAACCTCTGCACCACAATGAGGACACTTATTCATAAAACACCTACTTTCTATTTTTCATTTAAAATCTCAAAATTTTCTCTTTTTTCATTATTATAAAATTCTTTTTTCTTATATCTTCTAATAAAAGCCACTAAACTAGAAGGAAAGGATACTACTAAATGATTATAATCAACAACTGTATCATTATAGAACTTAATAGAACCTACAATATTTTCTTCATTAGAATCTAATTCCTCTATAATCTTTCCTAAAGGTTTACTTTTTAATAACTTTTCATTTTCATCTAACGTTTTAAAAAATTCATTATAAGATTTCTTTAGTAAAAAATGAACTTCAAAATTATTAGCTTCTACAGGAATACAATCCAAGTCTCTCATAATATCTTCTATTTTTAATTCTTTCATAATAATAGGCTTAGCTCTATCTAATAATTCTTCTTTCTTTTGCAAATACAAAGCAATATCTTCTTCTGCCTTATCAATTTTAATAATAGATAACTGAAACTTATTATTAATAACAACAAAAATAGTTAATAAAACAGAAACAACTACTATAATTCCTAAAATAACTTCTATTGTCATAAAACACCTCCGTATAATCTCATATAGATTATATCAAATATCTTCCATCAATAAAATCAAAATTATAACAAATTTTCACATTCAACGAATTTGAATTCTCTCTTATTTACTATATTATAGCATAACAATATTCATAGAAGAACAAAAAAAGAAGATATTGCTATCTTCTTAGATTTTGCTTTGTTTATGTAAGACTTTTTCCTTTTCCTCTTCTAAATTCACATTAGCCATTTCTTGAATAAATAAGTCTACAGCATCCTCACTTACGATTTGAAGCTCTCCTTGACCTTTTCTACTAAGAATATCTTGAATCTGTGGAGGAATGCTTAAATGATACTTTTCAATTAATATAGGTGTAATTAAATCATAATCATTGTATCCCATCTGTGCAATTTGTTGAAAAGATAAGTTCTGTAATTTTTCACTTGTAATATATTCACCAAAGAAATAGTAATCACATAAAAGATGAAGGAAATAAGCTTTTAAAAAAGGTGTATTAATTTCTGGATTTGCTTCAAAAAAGCGATGAAAATCTACCTTTTTCTTCATATATTCTATCATATCATCTGTTTTAAAATTTAAACCAAAATGACGATTATTCTTACGAGCACTAATCTCAGCAGAATCCTCACCAGTATTATATTCTTCCAAACCATTAATAAGACCATTGATATTTTCAGATCCTACATCTGGGGCAATAGAGCCTAATAAAAACTCTTCTTGAGATTTTTTATCTGGAAATTCTTCTTTGTGTAACTCTAAATACTTTTTAGCGACAGCTAAGTGAATTGCTAAACATGGCATAATACTCACCCTTTCTGCTCGTAATAATATTACATTTTTGCCAAAATGTCAAAAAAATAACTAGGTATCTGCTATCTCATCAAAGGTAGGATCTGTTTCTCTTGGCTCCGTACCTTTTAGATAATAAATCAATTTTGTATTCTTAGAAACATCTTCCATTGGCTTTCCCGAAATGGGTTCCACTAACATAGCAACTATATTTTTGGGCTTTTCATACCAACCATCTTCTTCTGGAAGATCTTTTTCTATCTCTTCTATTGTTTTATACCAAATATTTTGAGCATATTT
>JAEEGL015581330.1_pt1 | contig 11852 bp, 8 predicted proteins | sample 9134231 | NCBI WGS metagenome assembly JAEEGL01 (sample SAMN16246548, study PRJNA631951) | gut metagenome | biome: gut microbiome; feature: rumen; material: fiber-attached | host: Bos | place: Iran: Karaj | collected 2018-10 | reverse complement strand
TTCACACAATGAGCGATTACATCGATGTGCTCTTCGTGAGAGAGTGTGGATGCTTCGCCTGTTGTGCCACAGATTACAATGGCATCAGTGCTGTTTTTGATTTGGTATTCGATTAGCTCATCAAGCTTCTCGTAATTAACTGTTGTGTCTTCGTTGAATGGTGTAACGATTGCTACTGCTGCGCCAGTAAATATACTCATTTTTCTCCTCCTAATAAAAAAAGCTACTCACCAAAAATGAGTAGCTTTAAAATCCATGTTATGATAGCTCCCCATCTTTTGTACAAATACAATCGATGACAGTCATACGGATGTTATCCGTATGCCCAGGACAAGCAACTACAGTCACTGCTCTCCTTCGGCGAAATTCCCTTTTATCTCATATCACTTGGGCCTGTCCCATCAATGAGATTACTAATGTTTCTCGCAACCTCTATCTCTTATTAAGTTGTCCCCATAGTACATCTTCACATACTATATGTCAATAAATTTTTTTATCTTTAAAATTTGTTGGCGAAATATCCTTCGGAGGCAAGCACCACTGTGTCCCCCTCTTTAAGCCTTAGTTCCGCCACAGGAATCAGCGCCTCGCTGTCACGCAGTACCACTGATGGAAGAAAATGCTGTGGTGGAGTGATTTGATTGATGGTCAAACCCTTCCAGCAATGGGCGTCGTTGATATGAACTGTCATCATATCAATCTGCTCGTCTTTGGCAAAATTCTCCTGCTGCTTCACACGGGTGTACTGCTCCACGAAGCCGGCGCTGATGATACCAGTTGGGATGGCAACCACTCCCACTCCGAGGAAGGCTGTAAGTATGGCCATCAGCCTACCCAGGACAGTAATTGGATAAATGTCGCCGTAGCCTACAGTTAGCAGTGTGGATACAGACCACCATATTCCTGAAAAGGCGTTTTCAAAAACATCAGGCTGAGCATTGTGTTCAGCGTAGTAAACTCCGATGGAGCTGGCTAGCATAAGAATCAGCACGATTATCATGGAAGATGCAATCTGATTCTTCTTTTCCTTTAGGACTGAAAATATCACTGCAAAGGAATCGTATTGGCCGTTGATTCTAAACAGATGAAATATTCGTACGATTCGAAGTATTCGAAATGCCACAAAGCCAGACAGGAAAAAGAATGGCAGTATGGTAAACAAATCTACAATTCCATCGTAGGAAAGCAAAAATTTCAAAATCGCTTTTGGTCTACTTACATTTGGATAAAGCAAATCTGCAGTCCAAATCCTAAGGCCATATTCAATGCAAAATATGAGGATTGTAACAAATGCAATCACATCCATTATTGGAAAATATGCAGATAGCTGACTGAAGGTTTCCAGCACCATAACCAGTATGTTTAAGGTGATGGTTATGGTAATGAAAATGTCGAAGGCTCTGCTTATGATATCGTCCTTGTTTCCAATTTGGATGATGTTAAAAACCCGCTGTTTAGTCAAAACATGTCCCCCCATTTGTCCTACTGTTTTAACTTGAGTCCGTAGTAGTTTGCGATACCAGTTGCATCTGCGATACCAAGCTGCTGGTACTGCTCAGGTGTGCTAAGGTGATTTAATCTATCTGATTCGTTTGTGCAGAAGGCATGCTCTACAATGATACATGGAATGCCTGCTGATTTGGTCTGATTGATAAGGGCGTAGTAGTCCTTAGCGCTGCCATCTGGGTATTTGCCAGATGAAGAATCTCTTGTAACGATACCTGTTCCGTTAGGGCAAAGCTTCCAATTGTTAACTGTAAGGCCTGTTCCTACCAGCTGTGTAAGAATAGACTGTCCCAGCTGTGTTCCCTGAACACAAAGCTGAGGCTTGTAGTTTGGATTTGGGATGATTACCTTTGCACCGCTCTGTGATTTATCTAAATCCTGGTCGTAGTCGTTGTGAAGGCTGACAAGCACATCGGCCTTTGCATTCTTTGCACAGTTAACTCTTGCTGCAAGGCACTTTGTTGCTGAATTAGGGTCAGCGCCGTAAGGGCATTCTAATGTGTATCTTGTCATGTAAACTGTGACACCTGCGTACTTTTCAAGCTCCTGCTTGCAGTAGTAAGCGATGTACAGATTGGCAATTCCCTCTTCGAAGTTTTCGTAGTGGCAGCCCAAATGTGTGGTGTCATGACCTGCGTCAAGAACAACTACTATATTCTTTTTTGTAGATGTCTTTTTTGCCTTTGCTTCCGATTCAAAGGATGTGGCTGTAAACAATGCCACAACCATCATTATTCCTAGCATTAAGCTGATTCCTTTTTTAAATAACTCTTTCATATTTCCTCCGTATTGTATTTATGGGTTATAGCCTATCAAAGTTGTCTATTATATGACTGGCTAAAACGCCTTTTGTTCCGTAGATTTTGGATGCCTTCGCACCTGCTTTGCCGTGTAGATATGCTGCTGCACAGGCTGTAATTAATGTGCTTTCCGTAGCATTTTGACCAATTAAGGAAGCCGTAAGTCCTGCCAGCACATCTCCTGACCCTGGAGTTGCCAGGCCTTCATTTCCACTGGTGATGAAGTGGGTCTTTTTTCCGTCAGTCACAATGGTGGTGTGATTTTTAAGCACTAGGATGCAGCCAGTTTCTCTGGCATAATCCTTTGCCACCTGCTCCTGATTGATATTTATATCTGATACCTTAATATTAGTCAGGCGCTCCATTTCCTTAAGATGTGGAGTGAGAATAACTGAGATTCTTTTTGCTGCCTGAATTAACAGTTCACGATTTTTAGCTGCAAGATTGATTCCATCTGCATCTATTACCACAGGTTTTGTGGCAGATTCTATGGTCTTCTTTAAGATGTTTTCCGATGTTTCATCCATGCCAAGGCCTGGGCCAATTAGTATCACATCTGCCCAGTTAAGTTCAGATTGAAGCTCGGTTTCATTGTATTCATTATAGCCTAAATACATTGCTTCAGGTAGATTTTGCCTGATGGATTCTGTGTTATTTTTGTGAGTATAAATCTTTACCAGGCCAGCACCAGATGATAGTGCCGATTTGGCAGACAGGTAGCAGGCGCCATAGATATTTTCGCTTCCTGCGATAATCAAAAGCTTGCCGCAGCTGCCTTTGTTGGCATCCACCGGGCGTGGCTTGATATGATTTATGATGGTGTCGTCTATGATAGTGTCGTAATTAGTGTCAGCTCCGCTTAAGTATATGCCAACATCGGCTACTATAATTTTTCCAGCGGCTACCTTGCAGTCGGCTAAGCTCAAGCCCTTTTTCATGTAGGCAAATGTCACTGTTAAATCCGCTTTTATGCCTGCATCACCTAGCAGCTTTCCACATGTGGCATCATATCCTGATGGGATATCCACAGCCACCACCTTGTTCGCCTTTTTATTGATGATAACTGCTGCTTTTTCAAAGTCTCCTCCAAGCCCGCGGCTTAGGCCGATTCCAAACATGGCATCGATGGTTATGCTTGATTGCTCTATGGCTGTTTCATCAAATTTGTTTTCTATTGTTATGCCGTAGCTTTCTGCTATGGCGATTTCCTGTTTTAGCTGGTCAGTGAACTTGTCAGGATTTCCCATAACAAAGCATCTGACGGTCATGCCCTTTAAATGAAGCAGGCGTGCCACTGCCACTCCATCCCCACCGTTGTTTCCAGGGCCACACACCACTGCAAATTTGTTAGCTTCAGGGAATTCCTGGGTGATGGCCTCTGCCACATTTAGTGAGGCTCGCTCCATTAGAACCAAACTAGGCATACTATGCTCAGTCATTGTTCTTTTGTCACATTCTTGCATTTCCTGCGCTGATAATATGTACTGCCCCTCGCTCATAATATTCCCCTTTTATAGTGTAATGTCTCTTTTCTATATACTATACCACATTTCTATGTGAACAGGATTTATGTCTTTATACAACAAAAGACGCATATCTTAACGATATGCGCCTAAATTAATAATCTTTTACAAGTCTGCTTATTTCTTTTTTGAATACATCATCCTCTGAATCGCATTGAACAGCAGCATCTGCCCCCAGTTCATATGCCATATCTGCCTCACGCTGTTCTTTTACAACAGCAATGATTGGTATATTTTTAAAACTTTCTCGTTTCTTAAGATATGTCAATGTTAACATTCCAAATTCATTTGTTTCATTTATTTCTAGAAATATAAGTTTAATATTTTTTCGATATTGGCTGATTGTGCAGAGAGCCTCACTATCACTTGCAGCCACTATTATCTCATATTTATCTCCTTCATTCATGCGAAGTCGATTAACACCCTCAATACGGCCATCGTTCACACATAACAATATAGGTTTTTCATAGACTACATTTTCTACGCTCCAAATAGTGACATTGTTCTTTCCAACAATTTTTGATTTGTACAAAGCATCATCCGCCATCATGAATACTTTATTGCTGTCCCAAATATTATGGCTTATTATAGCCCCTATACTCATCGTTATTGGCTCTTCATTTCCAACATTTATATCAGCTAAAAGGCTTTGAAGCGCTTTGCATCGGCTGAGAAGAATACTAATATCGCTCATCTGAGGCATCAGTACCACAAATTCATCTCCACCATAGCGGCCAGAAATATCGTACGTTCTGAAACTCTCCCTCAGCAGCCTTCCCACATTTTCCAAAAGAATATCCCCTGTGTTGTGTCCCAAATTATCATTGACTAATTTGAAATCATCCAAATCCAGTACAATCATTGCGCAATAATCTTTTTCCTGCTTGTTCAAAAAATAGTTATCTATCTTCTTAAGTAGGGCTCCTTTGTTATATACATGGGTTAGATTGTCAATCAGGCTTTCCCCCTTTAACTCACGCATTGCTAGAGCTTCTCGGCTTCGCATTTCAAGAATAAGACTGCCAAGCACCATAGCAATAACGTAGGCTGCAAGCACCATGTAGACATCACGTCTAAATAGTATATCCGCCTTAAACTTGTACGAAAAAATGCAATATACTATGATGACTACTATTTCTTCACAAGCATATTTATCTGTTCTGTCTATGTAAAGTACAGGAAACACTAAAAGAAGCATTGGTATAAAAAATGCCTGCCGATCTGAATAAACTACTGTATCAACAGCTATGAAAACCATAGTCAACCAAAAATAAAAAGTACAGCAGAGTATGCCTGTTGCATCTGTACTAATAGGCTCATGCTTCAATACAAATAAATTTACACGATATTGGATTAGCATTAATGGTACCATTAAAAAATGTATCCACGTCAACTTGAAGCCTGGCACTAATACAATAGCAATCACAAGCATCACTAAGTAAATTATAGAAATGTACATGCAGGCCCGACGAAGCATGAACAGATTACTTTCATTAATCACGTCCATGCATAGTTCAAAGTACTCTTTTATTTCATCTTTCCTTTGTTGACGGCGTACAACTGACCTGAATAATTTATCTTCCATTGCTTTTCTCCTATCAGCAACATCTTCCTGAAAATGTAGCACTACTATTAAATGTACCAAATATTTGCAATACATTAGTGTATTCAATGTGAATTTTTCTTTATAATATCAAGTTTTCGCCAAACTAAAAAAGATCAGGACATAATCCTGATCTCTTTTATGAAATATTTATTTATAATTGTAGCTTATTCTGCTACAGCTTCAGTCTCAACAACTTCTGTTTCTTCTGCCTCTGTATCTACAGACTCAGTTTCTACAGACTCTTCTACAGCTTCAGCTTCAACTACCTCAGTCTCAGCATCCATTACCTCAGAAGCTTCTGTTTCAACAACAGCCTCCTCAGTTACCATAGCAAATGTTGTAAACTGATTTAAAGCATCCTCTGACATGTATCCATCAGCAACAGCCTGCTTAGCTAAATCATAGCACTCAGCTGTTGTCTTCTTAGGAGCGATAGATGTTCTGGCTACTGATGTTGTTCCGTAAAGTGATGTGTAGAATGATGTAGTAGCGAAGTTTAATGTAAGCATTCTGCTACCTGTTTCTACGCCTAAAACACTTCCTCTCTTCTCACCAGCGCAATCATAGTTGCCCCAAACATCTTCACGTAAGTAGCTATCACAGTGAGCAGCTGCTGAATCGCCGTTGTAACCACCATCTTCATGGTTAACACCAGCGTACTGCCATACGATATTAAGCACTGAAGAAATGCTGTAGAATGTGTTCTTATCACTGCTATCACCAAGTCTCTTTACCATGCCTTCACGAGTGAAGCCCTTGATAAGAGGTGAACCAAATGTAACTGTGTTAAGTACTTCGTAATTGTCCTTGATGTACTTATCAGCAGCAACCTGCTGTGCAACCATTCCACCAAGGCTGTGACCAGCAAGAATAATGTTGCTACCTGCAGGAATTCTATCGATAATAGCATTCTTTACATTTAATACGTATTCATTACTTAATTCAAAACCTGACTGAAGGTCTTCCTTAACAGTTGTAGTCTGATTTTCAACAATTGTCTCTGTTCCTGAAAGTGCAACTACGTAAACTTCCTTGTCCTCAGCGCCCCAGTAAGTATTATAAGTCATTCTACCTTCTGTGATAGAAATAGGACCAGCTGACTGATAATCTGCATAGCCAACCTTTGTAAGTGTTGCCATCTGAGCGGCATTCTCAATATTTACAGTCTCACCATTCTGGATTTTATAAACCATATCCATGATTTTAAAATCTGTTTCTGTGTGAAGAACATAATTTGTATCTCCACCTGCTGGAAGAATTGAACCAGCCTCTGCAACCATTGGATTAACCAAAATAGTTGTTGCTACAAGAGCAGCAGCTAACATTCTTAAAACTCTTTTACTCATAATTATTTTTACTCCTTTTCTATTGCGGAAATAATATATCAGCAATATTGTCCTAATGCTAGCCAAAATTAATTCAATAAATGGAGTAGTTTTTGTGATTATTGCGATTTGTCACACATTATGATTTCTAAGTCAAGATTGTTATTTTACTCTCCTGTAATTGTAATATGCCTTAAATATATAATCATTCATTAATTAACCTTGCAGAGTAACGCCACGGTCTCCGTATGCATTGTATGTCCGAACTGGTCGCAGACAGTGTACTTATGCAGATGATAACCATTTTCCTCTAAATGCTTCAAGTCACGGGCCAGGGTTGCGCTGTCGCAGCTGACGTAGACGATACGCTTAGGTGCCATGGCAATCATGGTATCTAGAGCAACTACATCGCAGCCTTTTCTAGGTGGATCCACCATGATGACATCTGGGTGAGACATCTTTTCGTAGATTTCTGGAAGAACTACTTCTGCTTCGCCGCAGTAAAACTCTGCGTTATTCAAACCATTCAAAGCAGCATTGGCCTTGGCATTTTCGATAGCCTGTGGCACTACCTCTATTCCAATTACTCGGCCTGCGTGCTTTGCCATGGAAAGGGAGATGGTTCCGATTCCGCAGTAAAGGTCCCACACTTCTTCCACACCTGTTAAGCCAGCGTAATCTAAGGCGCGGCTGTATAGGCGTTCCATCTGATCATGGTTTACCTGATAGAAAGAATTGGCGCTTATATCAAATGCAATGGTATCACCGTTTGTAAGGGTGATGGTGTCACGGATGGCTTCCTTGCCATATAACACTTTGGTTTCGTAGCCCATGATGACATTGTCACGGCGGGTGTTGATGTTAAGCACCAGTGATGCAAGATAAGGCTCAACGGTTTTCACGTGAGAAACAAGTGAATCCACTTTTGGAAGCTTGTCTCCGTTTACCACTACGCAAACCATTGTCTCGCCAGTGGCCTTGCCTTCGCGAACCAGGACGTGGCGAATCAATCCCTTGCCAGTAGCCTCATCATAAGGAACAACGTCACATTCCTTCATATAATCAATTATCGCATATACGATATCCATACTCTTCTTTGAGCAAATCTTACAATCATCAGATGGTACGATGCGATGGCTTCTGGCGCCGTAAAATCCTGCGATGATATTTCCATCCTTGTCCACGCCGATAGGGACCTGGGCCTTGTTACGATAACGAAGTGGGTCTGCCATGCCAAGTATAGGCTCGCGGATGCTATCAACAAAAGCCCTATCATATCCACCGATTTTTACCAGATTATTAGCTACGATATTATCCTTAATCTCCAGCTGTTTTTCATAAGCCACCTGCATAATCTGGCAGCCGCCGCACTGTTTAGCGTTAGGGCAGGCTGGCTGAACACGGTATGGGCTAGGTGTCACCACCTCCTTCAAAGCGGCGAAGCAGTATGTCTTTTTCACCTTTGTGATAATCACATCGCACACATCCCCTACCACTGCGTCCTTGACAAAAATGGTCACACCATCTGTGTGACCAATTCCTGCGCCCTCAAGGGACATATCTTCAATTGTAAGTCTTACAATATCATTCTTATTCATTAATTCTTTCCTGTTCTACGGATGTTTGAATCAAGCAGGCGGTTGAAGCCCTGCCATGCAAGATTGTTTTCATCAACATTTTCAAGTGCCTCGTAGATAGTCTCAAGCTTTGCATCGATGTTATCTGCAAAAGAAAGTGCGATAGCCTCTGCAATAGCTGGCTTCTTAGGTGAACCAAATTCCAGTTCGCCGTGGTGAGATAAGATGCAGTGGATAAGCTCCTTGCGTTTAACCTCTGGGAAGCCTTCGATGTTATCAATGGCACGGTCTACCATGTTAGCGCCCACGTAGATGTGACCTAAAAGCTGACCCTCATCTGTGTAATCGTTGCGAGGGAAGTCTGAAAGCTCCCTAACCTTTCCGATGTCGTGGAAGATGGCTGCTGTTATAAGCAAATCTCTATCTAAAAATGGGTACTGCTTGCTGAAATAATCGCAGTTGGTTGCAACTGAAAGTGTGTGCTCAAGCAAACCGCCAGTAAAGCCGTGGTGCACTGACTTAGCTGCGGAATGTGCCTTGAAGGCTTCGATGAAATCCTTGTCCTCAACGAAGTATTTTCTGAGGAGCGCCTTCATGTATGGTGCTTTGATGGAATTAATAAGAGCCATCAAATCGTTCCACATAACGCCGATGTCCTTCTTACTAGAAGGAATGTAATCTGTGATTTCGAATTCGCCAGCGTTAGCCTTGCGAAGTCTTTTTATATTGAACTGCAATGCACCGTTCCAGCTGGTGATATCACCTGTAACAGTGATGAAATCAAGCTCATCGTAATCGCTGATTCCTTCAGAATCAACATCCCAGATTTTGGCGTCGATAGTGCCTGTTTTATCGCATAATGTAAGCGATTCGAATGCCTTACCAGTCTTAGAAATGCCTGCAGTTTTTTTCTTGCAAAGATAAGTTTCTGTTCCTCTGTCTCCCTCTTTAAGTGTGTTAATGTATTTCATAAAATTCTCCATTCTAAGCTCCAAAGGAGCGGCGCAGCGTTGCTGCAAAAATCTTACTTAATTATAAGGTATGCGGGGGAGATAATCAATGTAATGATGATGGTCGAAAATATAAATTATTTCTTCTTTTTTTAGTCGTTTTCGCACTTTTTATGTGGTAGGATTTTTATAGATGCGAATGGGGGAAGGCTTAAGATTGGAGAAAATTATGGAAAGAAAAAAATTGTTTACTCAGGTAGATGGGCTGCTGCATGGTGGGGATTATAACCCTGAGCAGTGGTTGGATAGACCTGACATTTTGGAAAAAGATATTAAATACATGAAGGATGCCCACATCAACACAGTCACAATGGGTGTGTTTTCCTGGGCTGTGCATGAGCCAACAGAAGGCAACATCAACTTCGACTGGCTGGCCGAAATCATGGATAGACTTTATGAGAATGGGATTTACACAGTGATGGCAACGCCTACTGGTGCCCGCCCTGCCTGGTTGGATGAAAAATATCCATCTGCAATGCGTTGCAATGAAATGGGCGTGAGAAATCACCATGGAGTTCGCCACAATCACTGTATGCAATCACCTGAATTCCGTGAGAAGGTCCGCATTATGGACTCTAAACTGGCTGAAAGATTTGCAGGACATCCAGGGCTTTTGATGTGGCACATTTCCAATGAATTGGGTGGATATTGCTACTGCGATACTTGCCGTAAGAAATTTCAGGAGTGGCTTGCTGATAGATACGACCACGACATCGAAAAATTAAATAAGGCTTGGTGGACTACATTTTGGTCTCACAAATTCAATAGCTTTGATCAGATTGACCCACCTTATGCAAACGGTGAAAACTGCGTGCTTGGATTGAATCTTGATTGGAAGAGATTTTCTACCTGGTCTGCAACAGATTTCATGAAATTTGAAATTGATACATTACGCAGTGCAGGCGCTAAAGAGCCTACCACAACTAATTTCATGGAGATGTTCTACGACTACGATTACCATTACATGAAAGATTTCATCGATGTAATCAGCTGGGACAACTATCCAGAAATGCACAACAACTGGCAGACCGACGCTGACCATCTGTTGGAGCGCAGCTTTAACCATGCACTTTTTAGAAGCATGAAGAAGGATAAACCATTTATGATGATGGAGTCGGCTCCTGGACTTGTGAACTGGCGTCCATTCAACAAATATAGAAGACCTGGTATGCATGAGCTGATTTCCATGCAGGCAGTTGCAACAGGTTCTGATACAGTTCAATACTTCCAGATTAGAAAAAGCCGCGGTTCTTCTGAACAGTGGCACGGGGCTGTCATCGACCATATCGGAACAAACGACACTCGCGTTTTCAAAGAGGTTGCAAAGCTTGGCGGGGATTTAGAATCTATCTCTGAAGTAGCCGGCACACTTTCCGACAACAAGGTTGCCATTATTTTTGACTGGGATAACCGTTGGGCCATTGATGATGCCTGGGCTCTTGCAAAGGAAACCAAGAAATTTGATGAGACCTGTATGAATATATACAATGTGTTCATGAAGCTTGGCGTCGAGCCAGATATCATTTCATCTGACATGGATTGGAGCGGCTACAAAATCATCTGCGCTCCTATGTTATATGTGCTTCACGACGGCGTTGGTGAAAAGATTGCAGATTTTGTAAAAAACGGCGGTCAGTTTATGAGCACATATTTCACCGGATATGTTAACAAGGATTTGCTTGCAAACCTTGGCGGATTCCCTGGTGATGGATTGTCTGAAGTATTCGGCCTTCGCTCTGAGGAAATCGATACACTCTACCCTGAAGACAGAAACACTATCAGCATCATCGACAGAGCTGGCAAGCCTTCTCATTCAATTGAGGTTAGGGATTATCAGGAATTGCTTAGAGATGTCACTGCCGATGTTTTGGCTAGATATGATGGAGATTATGTTGCTGGCAAGCCTGCCATTACACGCAACAACTACGGTGATGGACTTGCTTACTATGTGGCATGCCGCACTAAACAGGAAGACATTGAATTCATTTATCGTGATATGTTGGAGCATGCACGTATCGCATATACGAAGTTACCAGCAGGAATTGAGAAGCACACTCGCTACGCTGAAGACTGTGCGTACGACTTCTACCTCAACTGCACAACCGAGGACGCCACCGTATCCGGCGTAACTGGTATCAACCTCCTAAATGGAGATAACGTGACTGGCTCGCTGTCGCTCAAGGGCTACCAGGTAGCTGTAATAAAAAGATAAAATAAAAGCCACTCAGCAGGCTTGTGTAGCCGTAACTGAGTGGCTTTTTATATTCTTATAATCTACATATTACGGTTGAGCGACACCACGAGCACGTCGTCGCTATCTTCGTCGGCTACCAGGTAGTCGGTGATTTCCACACGGCGAAGTACGCCGTCGTCCCCTTTTTGGATAACGCGGATTTCCACCTTGTCTGTTCCATTTTCGTATTCCTTCAGAAGATTTTCCCTTGAAAATGTATTTTTAAAAAGCTCTCTGTCCATTTCGTGCATGGTGCTGGCGCCCGATTCGAT
>JAEEGL014383895.1_pt1 | contig 11852 bp, 9 predicted proteins | sample 9134231 | NCBI WGS metagenome assembly JAEEGL01 (sample SAMN16246548, study PRJNA631951) | gut metagenome | biome: gut microbiome; feature: rumen; material: fiber-attached | host: Bos | place: Iran: Karaj | collected 2018-10 | reverse complement strand
CAGCCAGATTGTAGCTAACATTGCTCTTTTGTTGACAACAGGTAATACCATACGATTAAAGATTTAGTATCGCCTGAGCGCCCCCAGCAACTCATTGTTCTCACTGCGAGTGCCTATGGTCACACGCAGACAATTACCACAGAGCGTTATCTTATTCCTGTTTCTGACGATGATGCCGTTCTCCATCAGGTAATTGTAGATGGCTTGAGCGTCGGTGACCTTCGCCAAGAAGAAATTCGCCTCGGTGGGATAAACTTCAACACATATCGGCAATTGTTCAAACGCCACGATAACCCGGCTTCGCTCCTGTATCAGCATCCGCACCCATTGGTGGGTTTGGTAAGGGTCTTTCAGCAATTCCATGGCTTTGTTTTGCGTCAATTGGTTGACGTTATAGGGATATTTCACCTTGTTAAATAAACCAATAATATCTTTCGATGCGAAAGCCATGCCCATGCGGATGGCGGCAGCGCCCCATGCCTTGCTCATTGTGTTGAGAACAATCAGGTTGGGGAAACGGTTCAATTGTGTGCGGAATGAAGGCTTTTGCGTAAAATCGCCGTATGCTTCGTCAACGATGACAATACCGGGAAAAGAATTGAGAATGGTCACAATTCCTAAAGGGTCGATGCAATTGCCGGAGGGGTTATTGGGCGAGCATATCCAAATGAGTTTGGTATGCTCATCGCAAGCGTCCAACATCTCTTTAGCATTCATCTCAAACCGCTCGTTCAATTGCACTGCACGGTATTCCACATCATTGATATCGGCACAAACACGGTACATGCCGTAGGTGGGTTCTATGGCAACTACATTATCTTTTCCCGGTTCGGTGAAACAACGATAGCACAAGTCGATAGCTTCATCACTACCATTGCCCAAGAAAATCTGTTCGGCAGCAACGTTTTTAACCTGTGAAATCACTTGTTTTAAGTCGCGCTGAAGCGGGTCAGGGTAGCGGTTTACCGACGTGTTGAAAGGGTTCTCATTGGCATCCAGAAAAACATGTGCTTCATGTCCGGAATATTCGTCACGGGCGCTGCTATAGGGCTTCAACCGCCAAATGTTGGGTCGTACCAGTTCTTCTAAATTCTTCATCATAACAATTCAACATCTCATCATTCAATATTCAACATCCTCACTTTCATAGCTCGGCTGTGGGCAGCCAGTTCTTCGTCTGTGGCCATCCGTTCCACTGCGGCACCGATGCTACGTATGCCTTCGGTTGTCAGCTCTTGGAAGGTCACTTTGCGGCAGAAACTATCTAAATTTACTCCGCTGTAAGCCGTTGCCCAACCGTGTGTAGGCAGGGTGTGATTGGTGCCGCTGGCATAGTCGCCGGCACTTTCACAAGCCCAGGGACCCAGGAATACACTGCCTGCATTGACCACCATTGACGCCAGTTCGGTATAGTCTTCCGTGTTGAGGATGAGGTGCTCAGGTGCATAGGCATTGCTGAGGGCTATTGCTTCGTGGGTGTCTTTCACGAGGATGCTCTTGCTGTTGGCGAGTGCTTTTGTGGCAATATCCTTGCGAGGCAACACAGCCAGTTGGCGCTTGAGTTCATCCTCTACGCGGTTCACCATCTCCTCATCGGTGCAAATCAGAATCACTTGAGAATCAATGCCATGCTCGGCTTGCGACAACAAGTCGGCGGCAACAAATGCTGGATTGGCCGTGGCGTCGGCTATCACACACACCTCAGAGGGACCGGCAGGCATGTCAATGGCCACTGCATCTTGGCTGACTTGTTGCTTAGCAGCCATCACATATTGATTACCAGGGCCGAATATCTTATACACCTTGGGGACACTCTCTGTACCATAGGCCATGGCTCCAATGGCTTGTACACCACCGGCCTTAAAGATACGGCTCACACCTGCTATTTTTGCGGCACATAGAATGGCAGGGTGAATTTTACCCTCACGATTGGGAGGCGAGCACAACACGATCTCTCTGCAACCTGCTATCTTGGCAGGTGTGGCCAGCATCAGCACGGTGCTGAAAAGAGGTGCCGTTCCACCGGGAATGTATAATCCCACTTTTTCTATCGCCACGCTTTTCTGCCAGCAAGTGACGCCAGGTGAAGTCTCTATCTTTTTCCCATCAAAGCGCTGAGCCTCATGGAAATGCTTGATATTCTTGAATGCCAGCGTCAGGGCAGCTTTCAATTCAGGTGTTACCATGCGTTGAGCCTCTGCTATTTCTTCATCGCTGACAGCCAAGCCAGCCAAGGATACATGGTCGAACCTTTCTTCATAGCGCTTCACCGCCTCGTCGCCGTTCATTTTCACATCATCGAGAACTTCGCGCACTGTTTTACTCAGCGTGCTGCTGTCTAAATGCGGCCGCTCGCAAAGCGCCTGCCATTCGTTTCGTTCAGGGTATCGTATAATATTCATGTCTTACAAAATCATCTTCTCTATCGGGGTCACCAATATCCCCTGCGCTCCATACTCTTTCAGCTTGCCAATGATTTCCCAAAAGCGTTTTTGGTCTAAGACGGTATGTACAGAACACCATTGGTCGTCAGCCAACGGGATGATAGTGGGACTTTTTAAACCAGGCAAGACATCGATGATGTCTTGGAGACGGTTCTTGGGCACGTTCATCCGAACATATTTCTTATCTTCTGCCTGACGTACAGCCTCGATACGGAAGAGAACTTCGTCCAACACTTTGCGCTTCTCCGCGTCCATGCCTTTATGTCCGATGAGTATGGCTTCACTTTTCATGACGGTCTCCACCTCGCGCAGGTTATTGCTCACCAAAGTGCTGCCGCTGCTGACGATATCAAAGATACCATCGGCCAAACCGATGCCCGGAGAGATTTCCACACTGCCAGTGATGACATGTATCTCGCTGTGCACTTGATTCTCATTCAGGTATTGACGCAGAATATTGGGGTAGGAGGTGGCGATTTTCTTCCCTTCAAGCCACTCCACGCCGGGATAGTTGATTTCTTTCGGTATGGCAATAGACAGGCGGCATTTGCTGAAACCTAAGCGATAGATGATTTCGGCATCCTCACCTCGTTCCACAAACTCATTCTCACCCACGATGCCAATGTCGGCAACACCCGAAGCCACGCTTTGGGGGATGTCGTCATCACGCAGATAGAGCACTTCCAACGGGAAATTTTCAGATTGTACCAACAAAGTACGCTTGCTCTTGCTGATTTTAATGTCTGCTTCACTGAGCAGATTCATGGTGTCATCATACAGACGACCCTTTGACTGGACTGCAATTCTTAACATTTATACTTCTTTCTGTGAAAAATCATTGCAAAATTACGACTTTTTGCCCACATCCGCAAAAATTGTATTACTTTTGTCACCGAAAAGACTTTCTAACCCCTGAAAAATGAATAGATTTATTATATTTATTTGTTTTATGGCTCTTCTCTGCGCTTGTACGGGCAATGAGAAGAAAACCACGCCGTGGGGGACAGTCATCGGCGAGCAAGAGAAGGCTGACGGAGCTTTTACGCTTCATGACATCATTGCCAATGGCGAGATGATTATGCTCACCCTTCCCGGTCCTGAGTATTATTATGATTATCATGGCCATGGATTTGGCACCCAATATCTTCTTTGCCAACTGTTCGCACAACAGATAGGAGTGACGCTGCGTGTAGAACTGTGCAAGGATACTACCGAGATGATTGAACGGTTGCGGAAAGGCGATGCCGATGTGTTGGTCTTCCCCTTGCCCGACGGATTGGCAAAAGACAATGATTTGCTGACTTGTGGCGCGGGTTCCGATTCTCTCAGCGTGCATTGGGCTGTGAGGAGAGACAACCAACTGTTGGCCGACACTCTAACGGCTTGGTATCGACCGTCATACGTGAAGAGGGTGCATGACTATGAGGATTATGTATTTTCTGAGCGAAGCATCCAACGTCATGTCTATCAGCCTGTTATCAGCGAGGCGAAAGGACTCATCTCCAATTACGACCATCTTTTTCAGCGTTACGCTTCGGTGGCGGGTGTTGACTGGCGATTGTTGGCAGCTTTGGCTTATCAAGAGTCGTGCTTCGACCCCAATGCGAAGTCGTGGGCTGGTGCCTGTGGACTGATGCAACTCATGCCTTCTACCGCGGCCCATTTAGGGTTGTCGGGGGGGAGCATATTCCAACCAGAGGCCAATGTGTCGGCTTCAGCAAAATACATCCGCGAGTTATTCTCCACCTTGGCAGACGTGTCTGACCGAGAGGAACGCATCAATTTCATGCTTGCGTGTTACAATGGTGGCAACGGACATGTGCGCGATGCCATGGCTTTGACGCGGAAATATGGGGGCAATCCATACCGGTGGGCTGATGTGTCGCAGTTTATCTTGAAACTCAGCGAACCGCGCTTCTATCAAGACCCTGTGGTGAAATATGGATATATGCGTGGAACAGAGACGTTCAACTATGTGTCGCTTGTCCGCCAGCGTTACATGAAATACTGCGGATTTGCAGGTGGGTCTTATAGCCCTTCTTCGGGGGCTTCAGGGATGGATCCTGTCCCTCATCCCGCCTCACGTCCTCACCGGTTCACGTTAGATTGAGAGGGGGACAACTCCATAATTAACATCATTAACTTTAGAAAAAATACGGCGATGACAAAAATCATGATTATTGACGGAGGTCCGCGAAAAAACTTTAATACGGCCTCCATGCTACAGAAATTTGCAGAAGGTGCAAACTCCGTGAGCGATGAGATAATTGTAAAAACAATACGTTTGTATAGTCTTGACTACAAAGGTTGTATGTCGTGTATGGCTTGTAAGGTCAAAGGTAAAGCCTCGAACGTATGCAAGTTCAAGGACGCGTTGACTCCCATTTTGGAAGAGATAGCCGGAGCCGACGGATTGGTGTTGGGCTCACCGATATACTTTGGTGACGTGACTGGTCAGATGCGCACATTTTTAGAGCGTCTGGCATTCCCTTGGCTCTCTTATAACGACTACAGTTTGACAGCACCCAAGAAGATGCCTGTCGTTCTTCTTGAAACGATGAACGGACAGCCGGACAGGAATAACAGCCAGGGTTATGGCTCAATGGAATACTGTATTGCCAACGCCCTCGGTCAACCAGAACGTCTGGTAGCCTATAACACCTATCAGGTGAAGAACTACGACCGTTATGAGTTGGCAGGATTTTCTGAAGAGGCCAAGCGGCAGTGGCGTGATGAGCACTGGGAGGAGGATTTACAAAAGGCATACGACGCAGGTAAGCAGATGGCAGAGAATTTGTTCCATTGCACACGATGACAACGACATTGATCATAGGACTGCTCATACCGCTTCTTGGCACGATTCTCGGTTCTGCTTTCGTCTTTCTGATGAAGGACAATATGTCAGTGCGACTACAGAAGGCACTGCTTGGTTTTGCATCAGGAGTGATGGTGTCAGCATCGGTATGGTCATTGCTGATTCCTGCCATTGAGATGGAAGCTGGCAAAGGAGCCTGGTCTGTTATGGCTGCTGCCATAGGTTTTTTGTTAGGAATGGGATTCCTCTTGCTGATTGATGGGCTGACACCACACATCCATATCGACACAGACAAACCCGAAGGTATGCACTCGCATCTTTCCAAGACAGCGATGTTGGCGTTAGCGGTCACCATCCATAACTTGCCTGAAGGCATGGCTGTCGGCGTCGTGTTCGCAGGGGCCGACAGTGGTATGGCAAATATCTCACTGGCCAGCGCTGTTGCCGTATCACTCGGTATTGCCATCCAGAATGTACCGGAGGGGGCCATCATCTCTATGCCCATGCGAGCCGCTGGCAACAGCCGTTGGCACTCGTTCCTTATCGGGTCGCTCAGTGGAGTGGTTGAGCCGATAGGTGCTCTCGCTGTCATGCTGTTGTCTTCGCTGCTGATGCCTGTCCTCCCGTACATGTTGGCTTTTGCCGCTGGAGCTATGCTATACGTTGTTGTCGAAGAACTCATCCCGGAAGCCTCCAGCGGCCAACACTCGAACTTCAGCACCATCGGCTTTGCTGTTGGTTTTGTGTTGATGATGGTGCTTGATGTGGTGATGGCATAGGTTCTGGTTGATTTAGTAATACTTCGTAAAGAGCAAGAATCTCACGCTTCAATTTTCTGAACCCATCAGTCTTTTGAAGGGTCAACTCATTCATATAGAGCTTTTTGTTGACTTCTATCATTACTGAATGATAGTTTACGGGCACAGCAAAGGTTTTGCTGTTGGAAAAAGGGATATTGATACCGACGTGGTATCCACAACCCATGAAATGAGTCTCGATGTGCTCGATGACGTTGTCGTGCGGTTTGGTTTCATCATCGTTATAACCAATGCAAATGTCGATGTCTGGCGGATTCGAGTTGAGTAGGTTGGGCCGCGCTGAAAAACTATGACAGTCAATCAGAATTGTTTTACCTATCAGCGATGCCTCTACAATTTTCTTAGATACATCTGCGTGAAAATCAGCATAGTAATGAAACGCCTCAGTCAAAGTACTGAAGAAACGTTCTTCACATTTGTCACGGTTCACTTTTCGGTGATACGAAATACCCAATCCCTTGTCTTCCAAAGGGTCTCTTGCTAATCGTTCTACATCGCAAAACAACCGGCAATAAGGGAAAATAAAAGGGCTAATTCCTATTTGTTCAAGTGGTATAAACAATTCGTCAGTGTAATAATCAATCAGAAGTTTTTCCTCTTCATCCAAATCTTTAATTGTAAAAGTTGAGTCAGAAGGAAAAGAGGTTGAAGAGTGGGGGATGTGGAGCAGTATCTTCTCATAACATCCATTGTCTTGTTCTGTTCTTCTCTTTCCGTCATCATCACTGTTGAGATGTCTCTCATTCCCAATCAAATTTCTTTTCTCTTTCATTGTTGTTACTATTAAAATGTTACACATAATGGGATTCCAATGAATGTGAGTCCAACGACCAGTAACAACACTTGCTGGATGAGTATAAAAAATCCCTATATGCCATTGACGGACACATAAGGAGATTTACAGTCTTTGAGCTATAATGAGTTTTTGGCGTATGCCCACATCTGCGATATTCGCTCGCCACCGTGGCTCTTCGGATTGCTCTAATCCGGAAGCTCGGTTGGCACGCATTGCTGCGTTCTTGATGTAAATTTCCCAATTGCCATTCACTGTTGAAAGTGAATAGCAATGATCAAATGATTGATTTTTTCAATTCGGGTGCAAAAATACGATAGATGATTGATATGTCCAAATTTTAAGGACTAAAATAGCACAGGAATTAGTCGAACGGTTCAGATTTTCCCAGTTCTTGAGGTTGTTGACCAGAAATGATATCCCAAAACATTCTAACCCTTGCTAAATATTCACGGGCGTATGTGATGAAGGACCAGCCCGAGTCGGGGCTAACCGCATTGTATGCTTGCAGCTTTTCAACATCAAGGTCAAGATGCTCAGCCAAATAGATGGCGCGTTCGTTGTGAAACTCTTGTGAGATGATGACAAATGATTTGATGCCGTAGGTTTTGACCGCCCTGACCATAGAGTCGAGTGTGCGGAAGCCTTTCCCGTCGAGAACGATGCGGTCGGTTGGTAAACCGCGGGCCACGAGGGAGTCTCGCATGCAAACGACTTCATTCACCCCGTCGAGGCTGTTCTCATCGCCACTGATAAGGATGCGCTCCACTTTACCTGCGTGATACAGTTGGGCAGCCGCATCTATGCGGTATTTGAAAAACATGTTCTTCCGGTTGCCAATTCGGGTTTGTGGTGTGGTACCCAACAACAATCCCCACTTAGTAGGAGCTATGCTGTCGAGTTCGGAAAAAACTTTGCCTTTAGCGTTGCATGAGACGATACTGTTGCATACCAGCATCAAGATGATGCAGATTGTAATCAGATAGGCCGATATTTTGGCGATGGTCTTAAATACTTTTTTCATTTCGTTTGGGATGATTTCAACTCTTTTGATGCAATATTTGTGCAAAAATACGATAAAAGACACTTTAATCCAATTTATTTTCATCTTTTTTATAGGATGTCCCACGATTTGGGGCAACCTCGTTTTAATTTTGCAGCGTCATTCGACAGATAGCCGTTGTCTGCCTGACCGATACGAATCGATGGAAAAAGAAAATGATGAATGTTCCCGCAATATTCTGGAGGTTGTCCCATGATTCGGGATAGCCTCCTTTTTTTCCTTGTGATTTGTTCGCTAATCAAGCGTATTTATAATTCTATAAAAAGATGTGCATATGGCATACCATTATTTCATTAAAGGGATACTCAGATTCAACGAAGAGAAAGTAAAGGAGAAACTTGTAGGTTTGATGCGCAGAGTCACCGATGAAGATATAGATGTTGTGTGCAACGACCTACGCGATGACGAGACAGCGTCGTATTGTATAAACGTGAGGCGACAATCCACGACAGGTGTATGTGTCAGATGTTTATGGAATGGAATCATCGTGGTTGAACTGCCGTGGCTCTCCTCGCAAGTCGATGTGTATCTGTGCTATGCATTGCTCAATGCCGTGAAAAAAACACATCGGGCGGCTCACATCATCAACAAAGAAGAGAAGGGGGTGAAACTCAACGGGGAAGCGATGGAGAGACAGTGGCTGCAGAATTGTGTCAACATGGCGGAACTGCTGTACCGCGACGAACGTACGGTTATCGCCGGACTTAACAGGAATTGGTTCGTCAATCCACTGCGATATGCCGGGACAGACAACATGGACGACAAGACGCGAAAGGCTTTTGACGATTTTGCCAAGGTACAATGGACTCTTTCTGATGCGAGAATATTGATGGAAGAGCAGCGCCATGTGAGCAATGATGAAGAACTGAGTAATGTAAGGGTATCAGACAACAACGGCGATGTGTTCATCGGCGAGTGCCGATACGTGGGCATGATGAATGGTAACGATTGTAAAATGGTGCTGTTTGACGACTTCTGCACATTGATGAGTGGCGAGGAAGAGTTCGTCTTGCTTGATGACGCACAAGCCTGTCTGTGCAAGATGGACGAAGACAAATGGCTCCGACTCTATAATCAAGCACAAGGCAGGGTGATGCACCATTTTCGAAAGACATTCATCATGCGTTGGAACACAGACATCAGCAACTATCGGATATATGAGTTCCGACAGGCGATGAATGGTTTCCACAATTCCGCTTTTTATTATGAATGGAGCATTTGGGAATACCAAAAAGTGCATCTGGGTGACAAATTTTATATGATACGCACAGGGGGCGGTCGCCACGGAGTGGTGATGCATGGCACCTTTATTGGTCAGCCCTATCCCGATGTCGATTGGAGTGGGAAAGGACGCAAAGTGTATTATATCCGAATGCAACTTGATGCAATGATTGACCCCGACCATGCTGCCAGGCTATTGACCACTGAGCAATTGGGTGAAACCATTCCCGCTTTCAATTGGACCGATGGACATTCCGGTGAACAACTCTCTGACGAACATGCGGATTCACTTGAACAGATGTGGGAAGAATATGTCTCACAGCTGCAAACTTGTATGCCAGACGATGATTCCATCCTTTTGAAATGAATAATATTTCCTGTTCTTTTACACTGCAACCATATTTTATTGAAAAAACAGCTGAAAATCCAAAAAAAATGTAGAACTTTGCATCCATATCATCAATTACTAACCAAACAACAATCATTCGAATTATGGTAAACAACCGACTGACTTGCCTGAAGTTATGGGCCATGCTCTGCTTGACGGCATTATTTGCAAGTTGTAAACAGACAATTGATATGGAGCAACAGATTGACGAACTCTACAGCAAAATGTCGCAGCAAGAGCGAATAGCCCAGCTGCGAAGTATGTACATGGACGAACTCTTTAATGAGCAAGGCCAACTCGATACGGCCAAATGCCGGCAGTTGATACCGAATGGCATCGGACATTTCTCGCAGTTTGCCATGCAACAACCCAGAGACCCTAATGTGCTGCGCGACCGTGTGGCTGCCGTGCAGGAATGGTTGATGAACAACACCCCGAATGGCATTCCGGCTCTCTGCCACGAAGAGGTGCTCTCAGGAGTCAATACGTTGGGTTCCACCATCTATCCCCAACAGATAGGGCAGGCATGCTCGTTCAATACGCAACTGGCTGAGTTGAAGACTCAACAGACTGCTGACGCCCTGAGGCGGATGGGTGGTGTATTGGCGCTCTCGCCGATGGTGGATGTATGCCGCACGCCCAGTTTCAACCGTTTGGAGGAGTCGTATGGTGAAGATGCTTACTTGTCGGCGATGATGGGATGTGCTTTTGTTCGTGGTCTGCAACAAGGCGACCTCAAAAAAGGGGTGGGGGCCTGCTCAAAGCACTACCTCGGTTATGGCGGTGGTGGCGATGCCGAAGAGAAGGAACTGATGGAGGAAATCCTGTTGCCACACGAGACTATGATACGGTTGGCCGGCAGCAAAGTGGTCATGCCTGGCTATCATGACGTTCACGGAATACGGTGTGTGGCTAATGGCGAAATACTTTATGACATCTTGCGTGGATATGTGGGTTTCGACGGAATGGTGGTCAGCGACTATACCGCTATCGACCAACTGCCAAATTTGGAAACACCGGTACAAAAGGCCGCGGCTGCCATCAATGGTGGCAATGACGTGGATTTCCCCTCAGGGGCCGATTATCAATATCTGCAAGATGCCATCGACCAGGGGCTTGTGAAACCCGAAGTGTTGGAACGGGCTGTGAAAAATGTGCTCAGACAGAAATTCCGTGCTGGATTGTTAGACAAGAATCCTTATCTCTATTCAACAGAACAAATCACACTTGACTCGAAGGAAGAGCGTCAGACGGCTTATGATATTGCCTCCCAATCAGTGGTGCTGCTTGAGAACAACGGCATACTGCCTATCAATTTGAAGAACACGAACATCAAACCTCAAGGCGAAAAACTCAATGTGCTGTTGACAGGACCGAATGCCAATTCTATCTGGGCCATGTGTGGCGATTATACTTACCCGGCCATGTCCTATTTCTGGAAAAGAATGGAGAATGTGGCAGACAATCCACATATTGTGAAACTGTTGGAGGGTATGCAAGGCCGTCAACCGGAAGGGTTGAACATACGCTATTCACGTGGATGTGACTGGACTGAAGAGATAGAAACGAAATACAGCGAAGGTGGCGATGAGCGTGCCTGGGAGTATTGGATACTGCACAGGAAAGTGGATTCTGGAGAAAAAGCTGACATGCATGAGGCGTTGCAGATGGCACGGGAGTGTGATGTCATCGTGGCTGCTGTAGGGGAGAATGTGATGTTGTGCGGTGAAAACCGAGACCGTCAAGGACTTCGCCTGCCGGGCAAACAAGAACAGTTTGTCAATGAACTGATTAAGACGGGTAAGCCCGTCGTGCTGGTGATGTTCGGTGGCCGTGCCCAAGTGGTGTCAGGTCTTGCTGAGCGATGTGCAGCGGTCATACAGGCGTGGTATCCCGGCGAAGAAGGTGGAAATGCAGTGGCAGACATCCTCTATGGCAAGGTATCACCGTCGGCTAAATTGTCGGTGAGCTATCCCAATACGGAAATCAATGAGCCGATATGCTATAATTACACTGCAGGCAAAGACTCTCGCGTGCAATGGCCTTTCGGTTATGGTCTCAGCTATACATCTTTTGAATATAGCAACTTGAAAGTAAACAAAGAAACGTCAACTGCCGATGAATCCGTCAATTTGACTTTCGATGTCAAAAATTCAGGACTGATGGCTGCCGATGAAATCGCACAGATTTACCTTTCACCCACATCGGCCGACCAGAACATCCGACCTATTCAGTTGCAAGGCTTTGCGCGTGTCTCTTTGCAACCAGGTGAAAGCAAGACTGTAAGTGTCAAACTGTATACAGAGCAGT
>JAEEGL013760761.1_pt1 | contig 11852 bp, 10 predicted proteins | sample 9134231 | NCBI WGS metagenome assembly JAEEGL01 (sample SAMN16246548, study PRJNA631951) | gut metagenome | biome: gut microbiome; feature: rumen; material: fiber-attached | host: Bos | place: Iran: Karaj | collected 2018-10 | reverse complement strand
GAAGGATATCGAGGAAAGGGATTACCGGGATTCCCACCGGGAGATCGCGCCGCTGAAGCCAGCAGAAGACGCAGTGGTGATCGATACTTCGGACAATACGATTGAAGAAGTGGAAGCAGCTATCCTCACGGAGCTTAAAAAACGGACCGGTCAATAAAGGCCTGTATACAGGACGATTCCAAAGAAGAACAGAGCCAACATGAAACGGAGAGAGAAATCCCTATGAGTGAAGTAAAACTGGCTAAAACAGCCGGATTCTGTTACGGCGTGGAACGTGCCGTCAATGCGGTTTATGAAGAAATCCGTAAATACGAAACAGAACAGCCGGTACCGGAACGAAACAGCAAAGATCCGGGCCGGGGTATCGGGATTTATACTTATGGCCCGATTGTGCACAATGATTTGGTAGTCAATGATCTTAAAACCAGAGGTGTCGGGTTGATTGACGGTCCGGAGGAACTGAAAACGCTGGCGGAAGCCGGAAGGCTGAAGGGGGCTACGGTTATCATAAGGGCACACGGCGTAGGACAGGATATCTATGAACTCCTTGAACGGCCTGAGCTTGGAATCAGAACAGTGGATGCCACCTGCCCCTTTGTCAGGAAGATTCATGAGATTGTAAGGCAGCACAAAGCGGCCGGGGAAGAAATAATTATTACCGGTACGGCCAGTCATCCGGAAGTGCAGGGTATCCTCGGACAGATAAAAAATGACGCAATAGTCATCGAAAACGCACAGGAAGCTGCGGATTTTGTGCCGAAAAAGGAACAAAAATATTGTCTTGTTTCCCAAACCACATTTAACACACAAAAATTTGAAGATGTTGTTGATATTTTGAAAAAAAAGTTATATTATGTTGATGTTGTGAATACTATTTGCAATGCTACGCAGCTTCGTCAGAAGGAGGCAGCAGAGCTGAGCAGGGAATGTGATGCCATGATCGTGATCGGAGGACGGCATTCTTCCAACACAGCCAAGCTTGCGGAGATCTGTTCGAAACAGTGTGGTGAGACGTATTATATCGAGTCATTAGAGGATTTAAAAGAAGCTATTGATCATCAGTCTGTACGTTGCTTTGGTATTACTGCAGGGGCATCGACCCCAAAAACCATTATTCAGGAGGTTCTAAAATATGTCAGAGATGAGTTTTGAAGATATGCTCAATGAGTCTTTCAAAACAATACGTACAGGAGAGGTAGTGACTGGCAAGGTCATCGAAGTCAAGCCGGATTCCATTCTGCTTGATATCGGCTATAAGTCAGACGGAGTGATCAGCCGCGCTGACTATTCTGCAGATGCTTCACTGGATCTCACCACGGTTGTCAAGGCCGGTGATGAGCTGGAAGCAAAGGTCAGAAAGCTGAATGACGGCGAAGGCCAGGTAGTGCTCAGCCACAGGGATATTCTTACCGAGAAGAACAACCAGAAGGTTCAGGAAGCCTTCGACAATAAGGAAGTTCTGACCGGCAAGGTAGACAAGGCAGTCAACGGCGGGCTTTCCGTACTGTATGACGGCGTTCGCGTATTCGTTCCCGCAAGCCTTGTTTCCGATAGCTTCGAGAGAGATCTGACCAAGTATGTGGGCCAGGATATTGAGTTTGTTATTACCGAGTTCAATCCGCAGAAGCATAGAATCATCGGCGACCGCAAGCAGCTGATCGTTGAGCGTAAGGCAGCAGCTAAGAAGGCTCTTCTGGAGAGCATTCATGAGGGTGATGTCATTGACGGTACCGTTAAGAATGTTACCGATTTCGGCGCATTCGTAGACCTGGGCGGTGCTGACGGCCTGCTTCATATTTCTGAGATGGGCTGGGGCAGAACCGAGAGCCCGAAGAAGGCGTTCAAGTCCGGCGATGAGATCCGTGTTATGATCAAGAGCATCAGCGAGGAAGGCAAGATTGCCCTGACCCGCAAGTTCCCGGATGAGAATCCGTGGGTACTGGCTCTTACCAAATATGCAGTCGGCAATGTTGTTGAAGGCAAGGTCGCAAGACTGGCTGACTTCGGCGCATTTGTCAACCTTGAGCAGGGTATCGATGCACTGCTTCATGTTTCCCAGATTTCCACCGAGCGCGTTGAGAAGCCCTCTGATGTTCTGAAGGTCGGCGATGTGATCAAGGCTAAGGTTACTGATCTGGATGCTGAAGCAAAGAAGATTTCCCTTTCCATCAAGTCTATCCTGATTGAAAACAACAAGAAGGAAGCTGCCAAGGAAGAGGATGCAGAAGTTGCTGACGCTTATATCGATGCTGCAGAGGAAGAGTCTGCAGAGGAGACCACCGAGGCATAAGCCCGGAAAGGCCATATCGGTTTAATATGCAGGGAGACGGGGCTGCCGCTTATGCGGGAGCCCCGTATAATTATATGGGACAGGAAATAGAGAGAAAATGGCTGCTGGCGGAGATGCCGGCACCTTCGGTGATGAATAAGGCTGTGTGCCGCCCTATTGTGCAAGGATATCTTTGCACTTCACCTGTAGTCAGGATCCGGCGTGACGGGGACCGGTATTATCTTACATATAAGGGCAAGGGGACGTTGGAGAGGGAAGAGTATAACCTTCCCCTTACGGAGGAAGCATTTTCTCATCTGTGCAGCAAGTGCGACGGCATCATTCTCCGAAAAGACCGTTATGAAATCCCGCTGCAGGATTCCGAAGGGCTTGTGGCAGAACTGGATGTATTCCATGGGAATTACGAAGGGCTTTGCTATGTGGAGGTTGAATTTCAAAGCAGAGAACAGGCGGAGGGGTTCCGGGCGCCCGGCTGGTTTGGCAGGGAAGTGACAGAGGAGCCGGGGTACTCGAATGCTGCGCTGAGCAGGGGGATTCCCGCCGGGAAAATGGCCGGGACATAATTCCCGTATTCTATTGCTGCAAGGTACTTCTGAAAAAACACTTTAAACTAAAAGCGGCGTTCAGCAAAAGCTTGAAATGCCGCTTTTATTGTGTTAAAATTTTAGCTTGAGTCATTATGTAACGGCAGTGTTATGCAACGGTGACATCCGGAGCTGCTATGCCGTATGATTGCAGGAATATTTTTATCAGGAGAAATAGAGTAATGAATGTAAAGGTTGAGACACTGGAGAAGAACACATCTAAGATCATCGTTGAGGTTCCCGCAGAGGAGTTTGACCAGGCAACAGAAGCTGCTTACAGAAGAAACAAAGGCAGATTCAATGTTCCCGGTTTCCGCAAGGGACACGCTACCAGAGCCATGATCGAGAAACTCTACGGAGCGGGCGTTTTCTATGAAGAAGCTGTGAATGCGGTCATTGACAAGACCTATTCAAAGGCCATGGAAGAGTCCGGACTGGATATTGTCAGCCGTCCCGAGATCGACGTAGAGCAGTTTGGCAAGGGCCAGAACCTGATCTATACCGCAGTGGTCGCAACCAAGCCGCCGGTAGAGATGGGCGAGTACAAGGGTATTTCCGTGGAGCGCGCTGTTTCCGAAGTGACCGAAGCGGAAGTGGAGGCAGAGCTGAAGCGCGTACAGAACCAGAATGCCCGCATGCTTTCCATGGAAGAGGGCTATAAGATTGAAAGCGGCGATATTGCCAAGATCGATTTTGAAGGCTTTGTGGACGGTGCTGCATTCGAAGGCGGCAAGGGCGAGGATTATCCGCTGACCATCGGTTCCCATTCTTTCATTGACGGTTTTGAGGACCAGCTGATCGGACACGCGATCGGAGAGCAGGTGGACGTCAACGTCACCTTCCCTGAGAACTACGGCGCCGAGAACCTGAGCGGCAAGGATGCGCTTTTCAAGGTAACCGTCAAGGAAGTCCAGAAGAAGGAGCTTCCGGAGCTGGATGATGATTTTGCAGCAGAGGTTTCCGAGTTTGACACCCTGGAGGAATATAAGAAATCCATCCGCACAGAACTGAAGGCAAGACATGACCAGGCGGCAGCCCAGCAGAATGAAAACAATGTCCTGAAGGCTGTTGTGGATTCCGCAAAGGTGGAGATCCCCGGTCCCATGCTTGAGATGACCATCGACAACATGATCGCTGACTACAAGCAGAGAATGGCAGGACAGGGCCTGAAGTTTGAGGACTACCTGAAGTATATGGGCATGGATGAGGCACAGTACAGAGAAAATCTTCGTCCCCAGGCTGAAAACGACATCAAGGTCCGCCTTGTACTGGAAGAGATTGTCAGAAGAGAAAACATTACCGCTTCTGAGGAAGCTCTGGACGAGAAGCTTGCACAGATGGGCAAGAACTACAAGATGGAAGTGGAACAGATTAAGAAGCTGCTCAGCCCCGCTGACCTGAATGGCGTCCGCAGAGATATCGCATGCCAGGAAGCCCTTGACCTGATCGTGGCAGAGGCTGTACTGACGGAGCCGGCTCCCAAGGCAGAGGAAGAGCCTGCCGCAGCTGAAGGCGAAGCTTCCGAGGAGTAATCAGATGCCGTATTCTATTCCATACGTAATTGAACAGACTTCCCGCGGGGAACGTTCATATGATATTTTTTCAAGACTGCTGAAGGACCGCATCATTTTCCTGGGTGAGGAAATCAACGAGACAACAGCGTCGCTGGTTGTGGCGCAGCTGCTGTTTCTGGAGTCTGAAGACCCCAATAAGGATGTGCACCTTTATATCAACAGCCCCGGCGGCGTGATTACCGCGGGCATGGCGATCTATGATACCATGCGTTATATCCGCTGCGATGTTTCCACCATCTGCGTAGGCATGGCCGCCAGCATGGGAGCATTCCTGCTGGCCGGCGGCACTAAGGGCAAGCGCTTTGCCCTGCCCAATGCGGAAGTGATGATTCATCAGCCTTCCGGCGGGGCTCACGGTCAGGCTACAGAGATCCAGATTACAGCGGAATGGATCCTTCGGACCAAGCAGAAGATGAATGAGATCCTTGCAGCCAACACCGGCAATACGGTGGAGAAGGTTGCTGCGGATACGGAGCGCGATAAGTGGATGACCGCCAGGGAAGCCCTGGATTACGGAATCATTGACACTATCATCGAAAACCATTAACGAAAGAGGGGATATCGGATGCCCGGTAAGTTACCAGACAAAATCAGGTGCAGCTTCTGCGGCAAATCCCGCGGCCAGGTACAGCGGCTGTTCGGCGGTGCCGGTACTAATAATAATGCGTATATCTGTGCGGACTGCGTTCAGCTCTGCTATGAGATCCTGGAGGAAGACTACCAGAACGGCAAGCTGAAAAGAGACAGCCTGACAGAGGATATCCGGCTGCAGAAACCCAGGGAAATCAAGGAATTTCTGGATGAATATGTCATCGGACAGGAAGAGGCCAAAAAAGTCCTTTCCGTTGCGGTCTACAATCACTACAAGCGCATTGTGGGAGATGTTCAGGATATTGATGTACAGAAATCAAACATTCTGATGATCGGGCCGACCGGTTCAGGCAAGACCTACCTTGCACAGTCTCTGGCCAAGCTTCTGGGAGTGCCCTTTGCCATCGCCGATGCGACTTCCCTGACGGAAGCGGGCTACGTTGGCGAGGATGTGGAGAACATTCTCTTAAAGCTCATCCAGGCAGCGGATATGGATATTGCCAGAGCAGAACTCGGTATCATCTATATCGATGAGATCGATAAGATCACAAAGAAGTCGGAAAATGTTTCCATTACCCGTGACGTATCAGGCGAAGGTGTCCAGCAGGCCCTGCTGAAGATCATTGAAGGCACGGTGGCTTCCGTACCGCCGCAGGGCGGACGCAAGCATCCGCAGCAGGAAATGATGCAGATCGACACCACCAATATACTGTTTATCTGCGGCGGCGCATTTGACGGCCTGGAAAGGATTGTCAGCCAGCGTGTGTCTACCGGCGGCATCGGCTTTGGCGCCGAACTGGTAAACCGCAGCGAGGAGAATATTGACGAGCTGATTGCGCAGACAGAACCAGAGGACCTGACCAAATTCGGACTGATCCCCGAGTTTATCGGAAGAGTTCCCGTGACCGTGGCGCTGCGTTCCCTGGATGAGGATTCTCTTGTCAGGATTCTGACAGAGCCCAGGAATGCGCTGATCAAGCAATATGTCAAGCTGTTTGAAATCGACGGTGTAAAGCTGTCCTTTACAGACGAAGCGGTTCGTGCGATCGCACGGAGAGCAGTCGCCAAAAAGACCGGCGCCAGAGGACTTCGGAGCATCCTGGAAGCCACGATGATGGAGATCATGTATGATATTCCGTCTATGCCTGAAATCGAATCCGTTACGATTACAGAGGGCTGTGTGGAAAACGGGGACTCCCCGCTTCTGAGCTACCGCAACGGACAGGCGCCCGGAGAAGGGAACAGGGAAGAGAAAGCGCTTTACAAGCTGGATCTGGCCTGAAAAAAGGTAGACACACATGAATGCATCCTATTCCGTACGGGTACGGGAGGCTTCCCTGGAAACTGTCTGCGGCATCAAGAGCAGGCTCCCGGAGACGGCATTTCCCGAATTTGCCTTTGCGGGCAAGTCCAATGTCGGCAAATCCAGCCTGATCAATGCACTGGTACAGCGCAACGCCCTTGCGAGGACTTCCGCAACTCCCGGCAAGACGCAGACAATCAATTTTTACAGGGTTTCCTATAAGCTGGTTCCCGACAGCGCGAAAGCAATGCCGGAAGCGGACGGTCCGAAGACAGCACAGGACGGGCTTCCGACGCAGGGACCGCAGGGCGGTGCGGCAGCCGGTCCGGAAGAGAAAAACACGGAAGTGTATCTGGTGGACCTTCCGGGTTACGGCTACACCAAGGCTTCCCAGACGGTTAAGGCAGACTGGGGCAGAATGGTGGAGCGCTACCTGAAGAAAAGCACACAGCTGCTGCGGGTTTTTCTGCTGGTGGATATGCGGCATAAGCCGACGGAGGACGACTGCCTCATGTATCACTGGATTCGGGAACAGGGTTTCGTTCCTGTGGTGATTGCCACCAAGTCCGACAAATTAAAGAAAAACGAAAAAATCAAAGCACTGAAGCTTATCCGCGAGCAGCTCTCCATGGGGCAGGATGAGCTTCTGATCCCATTCTCTGCCGAAACAAAGGAAGGAAGGGAAGAGATCTATCAGCAGGTAATCGGCATACAGAACACTCTCTGATCTGTGTGCGGAAATATATTTTTATTGCCGGGCCCTGGTATAGCCCGACAGAGAAAGGAGAAATACTATTATGGCAAAGATAACCCTGCATGACGGCAGCCTTCAGGAGGTCAATGAAAACGAGGAGTTGTACCTTTCGACATTGCGCCACAGCTGTTCACATGTGCTTGCACAGGCAATCAAGCACCTGTATCCCGATGCAAAGCTTGCCATAGGACCATCTATCAAGGATGGATTCTATTACGACATTGATTTTGCGGAGCCGATTTCCGAGGCAAACCTGGAGGGAATCGAAAACGAGATGCGCAAGATCATCAAACAGAATCTGAAGATTGAATACTCCGCCCTTCCGCGGGAAGAAGCCATCAAACTGATGGAAGAGCGCCAGGAGCCCTATAAAGTAGAGCTGATCAATGATCTGCCCGAGGGAGAACTGATTTCTTTCTTCACCCAGGGAGACTTTACTGATCTCTGCGCAGGCCCTCACCTGCAGTCCACCGGCGAAGTCGGCAAGGCATTCAAGCTGCAGAATCTTGCAGGCGCCTACTGGAGAGGATCTGAGAAGAATAAGATGCTCACCCGTATTTACGGTACAGCATTCCGCACCAAAGAGGAGCTGGAGGAGCATCTCCGTTTGATTGAGGAAGCGAAAAAGCGTGACCATCGGAAACTGGGCAGGGAACAGGGACTTTTCCTCTTCAGCGAGTTTGGCCCGGGATTCCCGTTCTTCCTTCCGAACGGCATGATTGTCAAGAATACTCTGCTTGACTACTGGAGAAAGCTGCATAAAGAAAGAGGATATGTGGAAATCTCCACACCCGTCATTCTGAGCCGTACTCTTTGGGAAACCTCCGGTCACTGGGATCATTACAAGGAAAACATGTATACTACCCTGATCGATGATGAAGACTATGCGGTTAAGCCCATGAACTGCCCCGGCAGTATTATCATCTATCAGTCTGAGCCTCGTTCCTATCGTGATCTGCCGTTAAGGTATGCAGAGCTTGGCCTGGTTCACCGCCATGAGAAATCCGGCGAGCTGCACGGCCTGTTCCGTGTGCGCTGCTTCACTCAGGATGATGCCCATACCTATATTACCCCGGAACAGATCCAGTCTGAGGTTATGGCGATTGCCCACCTGTACGATACCATTTATAAGCTGTTTGGTTTCAAGTACTATGTAGAGCTGTCCACAAGGCCCGAGAATTCGATGGGTACCGAGGAGGAATGGAATCATGCGGAGAACTCCCTGAAGGAAGCGCTTGCAAATCTTGGTATGGATTACATCCTTAATGAAGGAGACGGTGCTTTCTATGGCCCCAAGATCGATTTCCATCTCTATGATGCGCTGGGACGTTCCTGGCAGTGCGGCACCATTCAGCTGGACTTCCAGCTTCCGCAGAGATTCGAGCTGGAGTATATGGGAGCAGACGGCGAGAAGCATCAGCCCATCATGATTCACCGTACCGCATTCGGCTCCGTAGAGAGATTCCTTGGCATCCTGATCGAGCATTTTGCCGGTGCCCTTCCCACATGGCTGGCACCTACGCAGGTCAAGATTCTTGCTGTTTCCGACAAGTTCCTGGATTATGCCGAGGAAGTAAAGAAGCAGATTGAAGATGCCGGTATCCGGGTAGAGATCGACATGCACTCCGAAAAACTCGGCTGGAAGATCCGCCAGGCACAGAAGGAGAAGGTTCCGTATATGCTGATCGTCGGAGAAAAGGATCAGGCGGACAAAACGGTTTCCGTCCGTTCCAGAGCCAACGGTGATGAAGGCCCGGCCCAGCTTGACGAGTTCATTGCAAGAGTGAATGAAGAAATTCGTACCAAAGCAATGTAAGCAGGCGGAAGCATATCCGCAGACAATGTATGCAAATTGTTGAAAAATCTGCTTGACAAAGAGTATGCGGATATGTATACTTTGAATGTTGTATTCTGGAAAAAAGGAGGTGTAGACATGTCAATCTGTCCGAAGAATAGGTCATCCAGAGCGAGAAGAGATTCAAGAAGAGCGAACTGGAAGATGAGCGCACCGAATCTTGTCAAGTGCAGCAAGTGCGGCGCACTGGTTATGCCTCATAGAGTCTGCAAGAATTGTGGTTCCTACAATAAGCGCGAGATCGTCAAGGTCGAAGAGTGATTCTTGCAAGGATAAATGTATGTATATCAAGGGCTTTCGGCGGTTTTGCCGGAGGCCCTTCATTCTTTACAGGAGGTATTCATGAAGATCGCACTGGATGTAATGGGCGGGGACTACAGCCCGGATTCCACTATGGACGGCGCATTTGATGCGCTTTCAAAAAGACCGGAACTGGAATTGATCCTGCTGGGACCGGAAGACGTCATTCTCAGCAAGATGAAAGACTGGGATGAGACAAAAAAGAACAGGATTCAGATTGTTCACTGTACGGAAGTGATCGGGATGGATGAATCTCCTGTACAGGCGATTCGTCAGAAGAAGGATTCGGGCATTGTCCGCGGTGCTGAAATGGTGGCAAAGGGTGAAGCGGATGCATTTGTATCTGCTGGTTCTACCGGAGCAGTACTGGCTGCCGGCCAGCTTAAGGTGGGACGCATCAAAGGCGTGCAGAGAGCCCCGCTGGCAACTCCCATTCCTACGGCTAAAGGCATCTGCCTGTTTATGGACTGCGGTGCCAACGTTGACGCCAAACCGGAATGGCTCTGCCAGTACGCGGTCATGGGCACCATTTATATGAAAAAGGTTATGGGCTATCAGGACCCGGTGGTGAAGCTTGTCAATCTCGGAACCGAAGAAGAGAAGGGCAACGCCCTTACCAAGGCGACACACCCCATGATGCAGCAGATTTCCGGAATCCGTTACGGAGGATTCGTGGAGAGCCGCGATGTGGTTTACGGGGAGACGGATATTGCTGTGGCGGATGCATTTACAGGTAACGCCATCATCAAGACTATCGAGGGAACAGCCAAGGTGCTGACCGGCATGATCAAGGACGTATTGAAGACGAATACCCTGACCAAGCTGGCTGCTCTGGCTGTGATGAAACCCCTGAAGGGCAGGCTCAAGGCATTTGATGCTTCCGAACACGGCGGCGCAATCCTTCTCGGACTTAAAGGGCCTGTGATCAAATGCCATGGCAATGCGAACCGGACGGAAATAATGAATGCCATTTTCCAGGCGGCCGGCTTTGTGGAAGGCAATGTGACCGGGCTGATTGAGGAAGCCATCACTGCCAATCTGGAACAGGCATAAAGAGCGGGCTCCAGGTTTGATATATAGGATTATCAAGGAGAAAACTGACCATGAGAGAACAGATCCTGAAACTTCAAAGAAAGATGAAGGAATGCGGGATCGATGTCTATGCAGTAACTGACAGCGATCCGCACCTGAGCGAATATACCGGAGCGCATTATTATGCACTGGAGGAGTTCAGCGGCTTTACCGGAGGCGAAGGACGCCTGGTAGTAAGCACAGGAACGGGATGCGGCAACGGAAACGGCAATACGGCCGGCGCAGCGGCGCTTTGGACGGACGGAAGATATTTCACGCAGGCAGAGAATGAACTTGCGGGCAGCGGGATTGAGCTGATGCGCATCGGTGAACCCCAAACGCCTTCTGTCGCAGAGTGGGTGGCAGCACAGCTTCCTGCGGCCGGGGGAAAAATGGGCTTTGACGGAAAATGCACGGCCTTCGAGGAAGGAAGCAGACTGATTGAAAATCTCGGGAATCGTCTGGAATCGGCCCTTACAGACAGGGATCTTTGCGGTGAACTATGGGAGAACCGGCCGGCGGAGAGCATTACCCCCTGCTGGATTCTCGGGGAGGAGTACTGCGGTGAGGCTTCCGGGCACAAGCTGGAACGTATACGGGAGGAGATGAAAAAGGCACATGCAGAGGTCCATGTGGTTTCCACACTGGATGATATCGCGTGGATCCTGAACCTTCGCGCCGACGACATTCCCTGCACACCGGTCTTTTCCGCGTACCTGGTCATTGCGGAAACAGAAGCATGGCTGTTTACTGATTCAGGCCATTTTGCAGACGGTCCGTTCAGCAGGGCGGATGAAGTGCAGGCATATCTGCGGGGCCTGGGCGTGCATTGTGATGAGGATGAGGCATTTTACAGGCGCCTCCCCGTAATATGCGCCGGAAAGCAGGTACTGCTGGACCCGAAAAAGTGTAATTATGAGACGGTGCATCTTGTCCGGCAGGCCGGCTGCATTGTGGACCGGATGAATCCGTCAACAGTGATGCGCTGCATCAAGAACGAAACGGAGATCCGGAACCTTAGAATCGCACAGCATAAAGACAGTGTAGCCCTGACCCGCTTTATGTACTGGTTCAAAAACGAAGGGCTGAATTATGCACTGCCGGCTGCCAGGACGGGGGAAAATGCTGAAGACCGTCATAGTTCAGACAATGCTGCCGATTCCGGGGAAGGATTCATACTGACGGAATGGAGCGCTGCAGAGAAGCTGCACGAGTATCGCAGGATGCAGGAACACTTCCTGGAAGAAAGCTTCTCCACCATTTCCGCATACGGGCCGAATGCCGCCATGGCACACTACGCTCCCAGTTCTGATCCGGACCGGGATGTTCCGATACGGAGAAAGGGAATGTACCTGGTGGACTCCGGAGGCCAGTATTACGAGGGAACTACCGACGTGACACGGACCTGGAGCTGCGGTCCGCTGACACATGAGGAACGGACTGGATTTACATTGACTGCCATAGCCAACCTGCGGCTGGCAGACGCTGTTTTCCTGGAAGGAACTTCCGGGCTTGTCCTGGATTACATTG
>JAEEGL013718241.1_pt1 | contig 11852 bp, 11 predicted proteins | sample 9134231 | NCBI WGS metagenome assembly JAEEGL01 (sample SAMN16246548, study PRJNA631951) | gut metagenome | biome: gut microbiome; feature: rumen; material: fiber-attached | host: Bos | place: Iran: Karaj | collected 2018-10 | reverse complement strand
GCTGCCGGCGCAGGTGCTATCTCAATGGGTCTCGTTATCTGGAAGACCGTTGAAGGTATCGCAAGACAGCCGGAAGCCGAGGGCAAGATCAGAACGGCGATGATGCTCGGTCTTGTGTTCGTCGAGACCGCGATCATCTACGCACTTATCGTTGCGATACTGATCATATTCGTATTGTAGACAGGAGTTTATCATGCCATTAAATATCGATCCGCAGCAGATACTGCTGCATCTGTTCAATCTGGTACTTCTGTTCGGCATTCTCTATCTGCTTTTGTACAAGCCTGTTCATGACTTTATGGAAAAACGTGAAGAGGAATACAGGCAAAGAGACAAGGATACAAAGGATGCTCTTGCGGATGCCGAAAAACTGAAGTCCGAATTTGAGACAAAGCTGGCTGATGCCGAGAAGGAATACGCGATAGAACGTGCGAACATAAGTGCCGCGGCCGAAGCTGACCGCGAGAAGATAATCGCCGATGCACACGAGCATGCGGCCGGGATAGTCAGCGATGCGCGCGACAAGGCACAGAAAGAGCATGACCGTCTCATTGCCCGTGCACAGACGGAGATCGCGGAATACGTTTCAAAAGCTGCCGAGAAGATCGTCATGAAAGAAGGCGATCTTGAGGACGATTTTGACACCTTCTTTGAAAGCGTAGAGACCGCAAAGGATAATGACAATGGATGAAAAAAAGACCGCCGTATTATATAGCAGTGAAAAGCCTTCCGAGAAGGATCTGAAGAGACTGTCCGATTTTCTCCGCGAGAAGTACAATGAGAGCGTATCGATCGGATGGAAGCACAGTCCCGAGGTAACAGGCGGATTCAGGCTTGTCGTGGGAGGCGATGTATACGATTGGAATAAGCAGGGCAGACTGAGACAGCTTCAGGATGCTCTTCTTGCGCTTCGTGATGAGAGAAGCGATATCATACCGCTTATTAAGGACACGCTCACAAACTGGACACCTACCGTTCTTATCAATGAGATAGGAAAGGTAACGAGTGTCGGCGACGGTATTGCGATCGTAAGCGGACTTGAAGATACTACGTACGGGGAGATACTTTTATTCCAGGGCGGGGTAAGAGGAATGGCTCTTGACCTTCGCCGGAATGAGACAGCCTGCATACTGTTTGATGCCGAAGAAGAAGTGTGTGAGGGAAGTACCGTAAAGCGAAGCCAGAGAGTTGCCGGAGTACCCGTTGGTGAGGGTTTCCTCGGACGTGTTGTTGATCCTCTAGGAGTCCCGATCGACGGACTCGGTGAGATCATTGCGGATGATTACAGACCCGTTGAGAGCGAGGCTCCCGCAGTCATTGACAGACAGCCCGTAAACGTTCCGCTTGAGACGGGTATACTTGCCATAGATTCGATGTTCCCCATAGGAAGAGGACAGAGGGAACTTATCATAGGAGACCGCCAGACCGGTAAGAGTACGATCATAACGGACACCATCCTTAACCAGAAGGGAAAGGATGTCGTCTGTATCTATGTTTCGATCGGACAGAAGTCGAGCTCCGTGGCGCGTCTTGTTGATACGCTCAAAAAAGACGGTGCGATGGATTACACGATCGTCGTCAACGCTTCGGCGTCGGATTCCGCACCCCTTCAGTATATAGCACCTTACGCGGGATGTGCGATGGGTGAGTATTTTATGGAAAAGGGAAGGGACGTTCTGATCGTATACGATGATCTGACGAAGCATGCGATAGCATATCGTTCCATAAGCCTTCTGCTCGAACGTGCCCCCGGACGTGAAGCTTATCCCGGAGACGTATTCTATCTTCATTCAAGGCTTCTTGAGAGAGCCGCGCGTCTTTCCGATGCAAAGGGAGGCGGAAGTCTTACGGCGCTTCCTGTCATTGAGACACAGGAAGAGGATGTGAGTGCGTATATTCCCACAAACGTTATATCGATAACCGACGGACAGATTTTCCTGTCGGGCGGACTGTTCAGGCTCGGACAGCGTCCCGCGATAAATGTAGGATTGTCGGTATCGCGTGTCGGCGGAGATGCCCAGACGAAGGCAATGAAAAAGGCTGCAGGCACACTCAGGCTTGATCTTGCGCAGTACAGGGAGATGGAGACGTTCTCACAGTTTTCCGGTGATATGGACGAGGCTACGAAGAAACAGATCAGATACGGCGAAGGCCTTATGAAGATACTGAAGCAGAAGCAGAGAAGTCCGAGAAGTCTTGCACAGCAGGTATTCATGCTTGTAATTGCAACGTGTGATAAGTTTGAACATATAGAACCGGATGATATAGATGAGCGTATCGGAGATCTTACGGAAAAAACCATGTCGGCATGCTATGACATCGTCCGGAAGATCGAGAACGAGGGCGTCATAACCGATGACGACAAAAAGAGGATAACCGAGGCGGCGATAAACGCATATGGCTGATATAAGAGAGATAAGATCCCGAATGAAGTCGGTCGCGGATACCGAGAAGATCACGAAGGCAATGTACATGATCTCCTCGAGTAAGATGCGAAAAGCAAAAGCCGATCTGGAACGTACGCGGCCTCATTTTGATGCTCTCAACACCGAGATAAAGAGGATATTCCGCTCGGGTCAGAAGATAGACAGTCCGTATATGTATCCCGCCGACGGATCGCATGATCTTCCCGGTGACTATGCTTATATCGTTGTCACCTCTGACAAGGGTCTGGCCGGTTTTTACAATCATGCCGTGATCAAGGAGTTCGAGCAACAGATGACGGATCATGACAGCAGATATTACATGATCGGTGATTACGGTTGTAAATACTGTGATGTTCATAATATAAAATATGACGATAAGTTCAGGTTCTCGGCGGATCATCCGTCGATGAGGGTCACTCGTTACATGGCCGAGTATATTCTGTCTGAATACGATGAAGGAAGAATATCAAAGATATTCCTGATATATACGGATATGGAAAACGGGATATATCAGAAGGCCACGACGGTAAGGCTTCTGCCTTTTCACCGCAGGGATTTTTCCGATGAGGCACAGGCGATGGACACGGAATTTGATTTCTATCCGTCGGCCGAGACGGTGCTTGAGAACATGGTCAGGAGCTACGTCGCCGAATATCTGTACAGTGCTCTTGTTGACAGTTACTGCTGTGAGCAGAGTGCGAGGATGAACGCGATGGATGAGGCGGACAGGAATGCAACGGAGCTGATGAACCAGCTGAATCTTGAATACAATCATGCGCGCCAAAGCAAGATCACAAGAGAGATAACGGAAATAGCAGCGGGCGCGAGAGCTTTAAAACGCAAGAAGAAGGAGCAGTGGTAAATGGAAGGTAAGATCGTTCAGATCTCCGGACCTGTTGTGGACGTATATTTCGAAAACAAAGGTCTGCCGAAGATCCGCGAAGCGCTTTATACGGTCCTCGGTGAAAAGAAAGTTTTCATGGAGGTCGAACAGCATATCGGAAAAGAAACCGTACGTTGCATCATGATGGGCCAGAGCGAGGGCTTAAAGCGCGGTATGGATGTTGTCGCGACCGGAAGCCCGATAACGGTTCCCGTCGGTGATATGACACTCGGCAGGATGTTCAACGTCCTCGGTGAGCCTATCGACGGTCTCGGAGCAATAGGAGAAGATGTTACCCGCTGGGGAATCCACCGCAAGGCACCTGCGTTTGCGGATCAGAAACCTGCGATAGAGATACTTGAGACGGGACTGAAAGTCATCGATCTTATAGAGCCATATGCTAAAGGCGGTAAGATCGGTCTGTTCGGAGGAGCCGGAGTCGGCAAGACCGTTCTCATTCAGGAGATGATACACAACGTAGCCATGGAGCACGGCGGATATTCGGTATTTGCCGGTGTCGGAGAGAGAAGCCGTGAAGGTAACGATCTATGGAATGAGATGAACGCGAGCGGAGTCATAGGAAAAGCCGCTCTCGTGTTCGGACAGATGAATGAGGCATCGGGAGTCAGGATGAGAGTAGCGCTCTCGGGCCTGACAATGGCCGAGTATTTCAGGGACGAACAGAAAAAGGATGTGCTTTTGTTCGTTGACAATATTTTCAGATTCGTACAGGCAGGAAGTGAGGTATCGACGCTTCTCGGAAGACTTCCTTCAGCAGTGGGATATCAGCCCACACTTGCCGAAGAGATGGGCGCACTCCAGGAGAGGGTTTCGTCCACGAAGAACGGCTCTATTACGAGCGTACAGGCTGTATATGTTCCGGCCGACGATCTGACGGACCCTGCGCCTGCAACAACTTTCGCACATCTTGACGCGACAACCGTATTGTCACGTAAGATAGCAGAACAGGGAATATATCCTGCTGTAGATCCGCTTGAATCCTCGTCCGTTATACTTGAGGAAAGCATAGTGGGCAAGGAACACTATGAAACTGCCTGGGAAGTCAAGAACCTTCTCCAAAGATACAACGAACTCAAAGATATCATTGCCATCCTCGGTATGGAGGAACTTTCCGAAGAGGATAAGCTTATCGTAAACAGGGCAAGGAAAGCCCAGAGATTCCTTTCACAGCCTATGAGCGTTGCCGAAAAGTTTACCGGGATCAAGGGAGCGTATGTCACAATTGGCGAGACGATCAGGGGCTTTAAGGCGATACTCGGCGGAGATGCCGATAACATGCCCGAGGCGGCTTTTTACAATGTGGGAACGCTCGATGACGCATACGCAAAGAGCAAACAACTGTAAGCATGAGAGAATTTGATCTTCACATTATAGAAGCGGATACCGATTTTTTTAACGGAAAGTGCGTAAGTCTCGTCATTCCTACGACCGAAGGGATGTACGGGATACAGGCCATGCACGAGAACATTGTTGCGGCCGTCGATATAGGGGTGGTCAAATACACGCTTCCCGACGGGACACGATGTCACGCAGCCGTCTCGAACGGGATCGTCAAGGTCGAGAACAATAAAGTGCTTATCCTTGTGGAGTCCGCGGAGGACCCTGACGAGATAGATGAGGAAAGGGCACATGATGAAGAAGAGATGGCCAAGGATATTCTCTCCGGCAAAGCGGACAGGTTTAATTATCGCGCGGCCAAGGGAATGCTCGCACGTGCCGCAAACCGCCTGAAGATCAAGAAAAGATACGGAAAATACAATTAAAAGATTTATTTATTGTAGAAAAATCGGTTTATGGTGTATAATGATATGAGTTAAAACGTCTGATGAGGTTCGAAGCGTTTAATAAGGAGGATTGAAATGCTTAAGATATCTAAAGATGCAACCGGAAGTGAATTAAAGCTCGGTCTTGAAGGAAGGCTTGATACTGTTACGGCTCCCGAACTTGAGGAGCAGATCAAGGGCGGTCTTGACGGTGTTGATACTCTTATATTCGATCTGGCACAGCTTGAATATATATCGAGTGCCGGCCTTCGTGTTCTTCTTTCAGCACAGAAGATCATGAACAAGCAGGGCAAGATGGTCGTGAAGAATGTTTCCGAAGAGGTCAATGAGATACTTGAAGTTACGGGATTTCTTGATATTCTCACGGTTGAATGATACGTTCGCAAGGGAGCCGTATGTACGGCTCCTTTTTTTGTTCGCAAATTATTGATTCTGCCGCCGGATGCGGCAGGGAAGGGCAGGAGATATGCCACAGCCGCCCATGAGGGGACTCGGTCCCCGGGGGTTTCTGACTGATGAGGAAAAAGAAAACCTCCCCAAAGTAGATAAGAAGCTTCTCAAACGGATCCTGTCGTATTTGAAGCCGTACAGGATGCAGTTTGCATTTGTGTTTGTCGCGATACTGATATCGGCGGTAGTGGGCCTGCTTCCTTCCATCATTACCGGAAAGATCGTTGATCAGGCTTTGATCAATAAGGACATGGCACTGCTTATCCGGCTTTTGTTAATGGCATTTGCAACGCTTGCCGCTTCACAGATCGTCGGTGTTCTTGAATCCTACATCAACGCATGGATATCACAGAAGATCATCTTCGACATGAAGAATCAGATGTACCGGCATCTGCAGTACATGCCTCATTCTTTTTTTACCACCGAAAAACAGGGTGACATCATCACAAGGATGAACACCGATATAAGCGGTGTGAGCACGATCATATCCGGTACGCTCTCCAATGTTGTATCAAATGCCGCAACGGTAATAACGACGCTTGTGGCCCTTTTTACGATGAGCTGGCAGCTTGCGATAGTGGGAGTCATCGTCATACCGATGCTCATACTTCCGACAAAGAGAGTCGGCAAGAGGCAGTGGCAGATACGTACGGATTCGCAGGAAAAGAACGATGAGATGAATCAGCTCATCAATGAATCGCTCAGTGTGTCGGGATCGATGCTCGTAAAGCTTTTTACAAGGGAAGAAAAAGAGTATGATCGGTTTGAAAAAGTAAATTCGGAACTGACGGCATTAAACCTTAAAGAGCAAAGGAGCGGAAGCTGGTTCCGTGTTGTCATGGGGATGTTCACGCAGGTCGGGCCGCTGCTCATCTATTTTGCCGGCGGATATCTGATAATCTCGCATATGGATACAGGACTTACGGTAGGTACGATAACCGCAATGGTAGCCCTTATAAACAGGCTTTACCGTCCGGTCCAGGAACTCTTAAACCTGCAGGTTGATTTCACCCGCTCGCTTGCACTGTTTACAAGGATATTCGATTACTTTGATATGAAAAGTTCCATAGTCAGCCCCGAAAACGGTGTCAGGCCGGATGTGACGTGTAAGGATATAGTATACGATCATGTGGCTTTTGCATACGATCCGGAGGTGCAGATACTAAAGGACGTAAACTTCACGGTCCCGGGAGGGCAGATGTATGCGATCGTGGGTCCGTCGGGATCGGGTAAATCGACGGTCGTAAATCTGATCCCCAGACTTTATGATGTTGCAAAGGGTTCGGTAAGGATAGGCGGTACGGATGTGAGAGATTTTGATCTGTCATATCTTCGCAGTAACATCGGTGTCGTGACACAGGAAACATACCTGTTTAACGGGACGATACGTGACAATCTCTTATATGCAAAAGAAGATGCGACGGAAGAGGAGCTTGTTACCGCCTGTAAAAATGCTAACATACATGAGTTCATATCAAACCAGCCGGACGGGTACGATACGATCGTCGGCAACCGCGGACTGAAGCTCTCGGGCGGTGAAAAACAGCGACTTTCGATCGCCAGGGTCATCCTCAAGGACCCGAAGATACTGATCCTTGACGAGGCAACGAGTGCGCTTGATTCAATATCGGAAAATGCCATACAGGATGCACTCGAGCTTTTGATGAAGGGACGGACGAGCATCGTCATAGCGCACCGCCTGTCGACCATACTGAAGGCCGACAGCATACTTGTCGTAAAGGACGGCGTGATCGCCGAAAGCGGAGATCACGATTCGCTCTTAAAAGCCGGCGGAATCTACAAGGAACTGTATGAGACACAGTTCCGGCAGGTACTTGATATGGAAGGCGGCGATATGCAAAAGTCCGATTACTGGGGCGTTGTGGAAGAAGAGTACAACGGATTCTAAGCGGTCAGAGTAATCCTTTCAGGGTTCCTTTCTCGGCTACGACCAGCAGGATATCCTCACGCGTAAACGGAATCTTGGGATCGACAAAATGCCATTGTTTGTTTTTCTGACGAAGAGCCACGATATTCAGGTTCAGTTTGCTCCGAAGTCCCAGTTCCACAAGATTTTTTCCGATCCAGTCTTCCTTCGGGATCATCTCGATCATGTACATGTTTTCATCAAGTTCATAGAAGTCCTTGAACATTGAAGAGAGAAGGATACGTGCAGAACGTGCTCCGCCTTCACCTTCAGGATCGATCACTTTGTCGGCACCGACTTTTTTCAGGATAGTTGCCATACGTTCGGAGGATGCTTTTGCTATGACTATCGGGACGCCCTGCTCTTTGGCAACGGTCACGGCCATGATCGATGCCGCAAGGCTCCGTCCCATGGCGGTCACGACAATGTCCATGTTCTTAAGCCCGAGGGCTATGACCTCATCCTCGTTTGCCACATTGGCACATACTGCGGAAGTGCATTTTCCCGCCAGCTCTTCGACGACTTCTTCGTTACTGTCTACAACAAGCACGTCAGCACCCATACGATAAAGACTTTCTGACAGGCTTTTTCCGTATTTTCCAAGCCCGAGGACCGCAACTGATTTTTTCATGGTATTCCTCCTAACCGACGTAGAATTTTCCGTCTGCATGTTTTATGGCGTTATCCGATCTGTTTGCCCTTGCAAAGAAGATCACCATTGATATGGGACCAACCCTGCCTAAATACATTGATATTATGATGACAACTCTTCCCACGCTGTCGAGGTTCGGGGTAAGAGCTCTTGAGAGCCCGACCGTCCCGAGAGCACTGACAACCTCGTAAAGAGCATCGGTATGTGCGATATTTCCCCTCGACATAAGCAGCATGTCCATTATATATACCGTAACAAGACTGAAGAAAACGATGGCCGCCGCTTTTTTCATCTGCTCTTCAGGAACTTTTCTGCGAAAGATGACGTTTTCTTTTTTACCGTTTATATATGAAAAAGCATTTACGAAAAACAAAAAAGCGGTCACGGTCTTGATACCTCCGGCTGTTCCCGCGGGGGAGCCTCCGATGAACATCAATACATAACCGGCCATACACGATATCTCGGTAAGCTTTTCCTGAGGTATTGAAGCAAAGCCTGCGGTCCTGAATGTTACCGATTGAAACAGGCTGTTGAGGATCTTGTCGGGAAGGGGTAAGCTTCCCAATGTGTCAGGATTGTTGTATTCAGCGGCAAGAACGCAGAGCGATCCGAACAGGATCAGAAAACCGGTTATGACAAGGACAAGCTTTGTATGTTCGGGAAGCCGGGAAATGATCTTTTTCGGATGGAGTCTGTAGCGTATGCCGTTTTTTATTCCGTCTATCACATCAAACCAGACCACGAACCCGATGCCTCCGAGGATTATCAGAAGCATTGTTGTTATCATAAGAAGATAAGAGCTGCGAAGATCGATCATGCTGTTCGGTCCCACTACATCCATCCCGGCGTTACAGAATGCCGAAACAGACTGAAAGATGGAAGCCCACAGGCCTTTTGCCACACCAAGCATGGGAATGAATTTAACAGCGCAGAGGAGTGTACCGACAGATTCCACTATAAATACGCCCTTGAACATTCGGGAAAGGAAACGAAGGATGCCTGTTCTTTTGTCAAAGTTGAGTGAGTCCCCGAGAAGCATCCTGTTCCACAGGAAGAATTTTTTTCGGCTGATAAGCATCAGCATCGAGCCGACCGCGACGACTCCGAGGCCTCCGATCTGGATGAGGATCAGAATTACGAATTGCCCGAAAAGACTCCAATGGGCATATGTATCAACAACAACGAGTCCGGTCACGCATATGGATGTCGTTGCCGTAAAGAGTGCAGTAAGAAACCCCGTATCCTCCCCAGGCGCAGTCGAGACGGGCAGGAGCAGCAGCAGTGTTCCCGCGATGATCGCCAGCAGGAAGCTGAGCGGTATGTAATGTACGGGTGCAAGCTTTAAACGATTCAAGATGGTGTTCTCCGCACAGACAGTAAACGTTGCTATTTCAAAAAAGGGAAGCCTTCAAAGGCTTCGCTTATACGTGCGGAAGATGAGACTTGAATAATTCGTCATCTTCCGAAACATTGAAGAAAGGAGGTTCTGACACATCACCTTTCTTCTTTAACCTAAGGTTTAACCCAGAATCTAATAATTCAGTATTTGTACTTTTGACGGGAATGCACCGCCTGATGTTCCTATTCCAGAATTGTCTTCAAGTACTTTCAACAGTCCACGTTCTTCAAGAACCCTTAATGTTTTTATTGTGCATCGACCACCTTGGGTATAGACAATACCAGATTGCGCTTCGAGTATTTGTTCAACTCTGTATTGGTCGCGCTTTTTGATTTTCTTGAAATCTATTTCCAGTTCACGTGCTTCGTCAATTTTCTTTTTGCAATATGCCATTGTTTCTTCTTGTAATGGTGTTAGTTTTTTCATCAATTCCCCCTTGTAATGCTTCTTATCCAATATTATCATAGTTATAGTCAATTACAAGTTCTAATGATTACGAATGGAGAACACTATGCATTTTTGTCCAGAATGCCATGCAGAACTTGAAACAAATGAAATGGTTTGTTGGAACTGCGGTTATGAAATAAAAAAACAAAAATCATCAAAGTTGGTTTGGATTATAGTTATAGCAGTTATTGTTGCTGGTATAATTCTTTTTGTCGGCAAAAACTTCTATGACAATGTTGCTCGAACAAACTACAAGATGCAAATACAAGACTGTGCGTATAATATGATTGACGGCGCAGCCGATGCGGAAACTGCCTGTAATAAAATAATAACAGTATGGCATAATTCATTATTTGCCACAGAAGACCCAGAAACAGACAAATACACCATAAATGAAAATGGTGAGTTTTACGATGATTTTAACGACGCACTTGGCAATCTATTCAATGATGTTTCTTTTATCAACCAGATAAACGGAATTAGGCATAATGTAGACGAGACAAATCAAACAGTAAAAGAACTTCAAAACCCGCCCAAAGGTTGTGAACAAATTCACGATGCCTTTATGGATTTTTATGATGAATATTATGAACTTACAAATCTTGCCACAAACCCGCAAGGAAACTATGAAACCTTTTCAAATAAGTTTTCAGAAGCAGATAGTAATTCATCAAAATTGTTTGATAAGTTGACAGTGTATTTTGACTGAGTGCCTTGCCAATGCAAAACCTTCATTGATAGAAAAAACGGCGGAGATTTCCGCCGTTTTTTTTGTTTAAGGTCAATCAACAATGTCATCAATTCTATCAGGTATATACATAAGGTCGCATTCTGTTGTTGGTTCTTCTGGTTGAACGGATGATAGTTTATCGAATAAGTCGGTACGTATTGAACCGCTTTCATCTGCTTCTTTGCTTCTTTTCCAAACTTCGAGACGTTCCACAGCTTCGACAAATTTACAACCGCTTAACAACCTCTCTATATATATCGAGTCTTTATACGCGTTTTTCACCGAGGAAAAATCATAAGCGTGGTTACCGAAAATCACAAGCGATTTATTTTGCCGATAAACAAGTGCTCCGTTTTTGCGTTGATAAAACCTGTCATTGTAATTATCAATGACATACTGTGCAAGATTGATTTCTTTAACATCTGCGGCCTTTTAGCGTCTAAGAAAACACGCTGTCATAATCATACATAATCCACCACAACGAAAATGCAACGTAAAAATTTGCGTTGCATTTTCGCGGCGACGATAATATAATTGTCTAAAGGAGTGGTGGCAAATATGAAAGAAAATCGTTATGTTGAGAATAAAGCGGAGATAACAAATTCTTTTTTAAAGACTGTATCTGCCTTTTCGAATTTCGAGGGCGGGAGGGTCTTTTTTGGTGTTTCGGATGATGAAAGCGTGATAGGGATTGATAATCCTGACCAGAGTGTTATTGATATTGAAAACCGGATAAATGACAGTATTTCGCCGAAACCGGATTACAGTTTGAGCATTAATCGCAGGAATAATGTTATTACTCTTACTGTGCAGGAGGGAAAATACAAACCATACCTTTATAAGGGGAAGGCATATCGAAGAAGTGATACCTCAACTATAGAAGTCGATGGAGTTGAATTAAAAAGACTGACATTGGATGGCAGTAACATGTATTTTGAAGAACTGCCATGTAATCAGAAAAAGCTTTCTTTTGACTATCTGGAAGAACAACTGAGGGATAAACTGGAAATCGCCTCGATCTCTGAGGATGTACTCAGAACCCTTGGCTTTTATACGGATGATCGTAAATATAATATTGCGGCGTCCCTGTTTTCCGACGAAAACTCTTTTTACGGAACTGACATAGTTCGATT
>JAEEGL013681336.1_pt1 | contig 11852 bp, 6 predicted proteins | sample 9134231 | NCBI WGS metagenome assembly JAEEGL01 (sample SAMN16246548, study PRJNA631951) | gut metagenome | biome: gut microbiome; feature: rumen; material: fiber-attached | host: Bos | place: Iran: Karaj | collected 2018-10 | reverse complement strand
GTTTACCACCAAATAATTCGATAATCTTATTAAAGAAACCGAATTGTGGATCAAACATTTGTGATACGTATTTAAGGGAGATAAATTGTGGAATAGCAATTGAAAGAACTAAAACTGTTCTCCAAACTTTTTTAAGTTTAATGCCTTTCTTATTAATAAGCATTGCAACCATCATACCTAAGAAGTAGTTGGTAAATGTTGCGAAGAATGCCCAAATAAGAGTCCAAACAAGAATCTCACCGAATGTTGCACTATAGTTCTTTCCACCACTGTTCCAGGATAAGATTTGCTTGAAGTTATCTAATCCTTGCCAACCGAACAATGAGTTAGTATAACCATTGTGGTGAGAAGAATAGTTAGTGAACGCAACCAAAATCATAAAGATAATTGGTAAAACTGTGAAAACAACGATACCTAAAGTTGGAAGAGCAAGAAGTGTTTTGTGGAAGTTTTTGTCCACTAAACTTCTTAAGTCATCACCGCTTGAGGCAACACGTTTTTTCTCTTTGAGAATTTCTTCATTAATGCGGTTTTGTTTAACGTTTACATACCAAGTGTAAATAAATGCAATAATGAAGAAGATTGATAAGACACCATAAAGAAGAATCTTAAATGAGTTATCACCATAAACAACTGTGCCTAATTCGACGTTTTCAATAGGTTGTTTTGTACCTAATGTATTAAGTGCGCCGATATAATAGCCACCAGTTGAAATCATGTACCAGATAAAGACAACTTCAGCACCGAGGAAAAGAATACCTCTTAGAATTTGTTTTCTGGCAAATGAACCAAAGCCCATGACTAGATAAGAAACTCTTGTAATCCAGCTACCATGGACGAAGGTCATAACAATGTCTTTACATCCGAGATAAATCTTAATGCCAAAGTTCTTAAAGAATCTTCCAATTCCGATTGCCCAATTAGCTATTTTCTTAGGAATTCCTAGGAAAAATTGACCTAAGTTGTGTAAAAATCTTTGACCTTTGGACATTCTGAGAAGTTTCATCTCATGTGACACTTCAGGAGTTAAAGTATTAGATTTTGTACTCATACGTCCTCCTTTCTTTAGTCATTAAGTAGTGACTCAAGACCATCTTCGTATGCTTGAAGAGCAGCGCGAAGTGATTCATCACTACTACTATCAGTTATTGAGTTTGCCATAGTTGAAAGGCTACCAAACCAGCTTGATGGACATTGAACTTGTGGTTTTGAATAAGGTTTTTGCTCTCTAAGAGCTTTTAAACCTGGATGATTCATAACCTCTGGATCTGCCAAAGCTTGAAGGTTTGTTGGACCCCATTTAACTTCATTAAATCTTTGAAGTTGGCAAGTATAACTGGATAAGTATCTTGCAATACGTTTACAAACTGATACTTTCTTAGCATCTTGTTGTGGTTTAACACCAATGAGTTTGTAACCGGAGAAGCTTGAAATATGGTATTTTTGACCACCAACTGTAAATGATGGCATTGGAGCGCAACCTAAGTTATCTCCAATTGCTTTAACAGCAGCTGGATAGTTCCAAATACCTGAAATACAAGCGCCTAAACCACCAGATGCTCTACCAAGTTTGGTTGGGTCATCACCATTAGCAATAATATTACTAGCCTTAAGGTATTTTAATCCCTTAGCAGCAATTAAACCTTGCTCTGAATTGTAGTTGTCGTGATATGCGACAAATTGATTTGATTTGTTCATATCCCATGTTGATTCACAACCAGTTGCCATAAAGTAACTTGCTGTATAGAATCCGTTACCGAAGACAGAGTAGTTAATCTTCTTGCCATCGGCTTTACATTTTTCAACAACTTTTTCGATGTCTTTTGCGTCTTCATCAGAGACGACACGTTTATCGTAATACATAAAATATCCGTTATCAGAAGTGAATGGATAAGCATACATTGTGCCGTTAATTGAAGCGGCATCAACAGCTTCTTGCTCACTTTCTTTAACAACAGCGTTCTTTAAGTCACGTGTAATAGCTGCTAAAGCACCAGCCGTTTTAAGTTTAGAAAGCTGGTCTTGAGCAAAGACGAAAATGTCAGCGCCTGATTGAACGTCTTCAGTCATTGAAGATGCAGCCATACCTTCGGAAACTTCGTTAACTGTTAAGTTAATTGTGTATTTGCTTCCGAAGTGTGAACTAAAGGCATTAACTTGAGTCTTAATTTGAGTTGAGATACGTTCATCACACCAAATCTTGATGGAATATGTACCTGCGTCTTCGACACCTGTTTCTTCAAAGCCGTTTTCAGCACCTTCACCATCGCCTGATCCACCTCCGGATCCGCCTCCACCAGAACCATTATCTGTTCCTGGGAATGGAGTAATGTTGTAATGGTAAATGTACTTACAACCACCAAGAAGAATGGCGCCTAATCCTAATAATGAGAATAATTTAAATTGTTTTTTCATATTAAATTACCTCCTATAGAAGTTGGTCTGAATACCAGACACCATAAAGAGTAACAACAGCAAGCTGCTTGTAGTCTTTAGTAAAATCCCATAAATCAGAACTATCTAAACATAAGCCATGGAAAGAAAGTCCTAAAAGTTTAGGGAACGTTGGATCTGGATCAAAACCAAAATTATCATGTGCGTAAGTGGTGAACTTTGTTTTGGAAAATTCACCGTTTTCAGCAAATTCTTCAGGAACTTTTCCGTAAGGTTCAAGCATTGGAGCTTCAAATGAAAGAATTGGGCAATCCTCATCTTTCTTTGTGGTTGGATTGTATTTTGTGGTGTGAGAGTAATCAAAGTAAATGTTATATGTACACATTAACTTATCTTCCTCTTCACCTTCATCACCACTTTGGTCTCCGCCACCTTGTTGGCCTCCACCTTCTCCACCTTGGTCGCCACCTTGATCAGAGCCACCTTCTTTTCCAGCATCTGGATCTAAAGCTGGGTTATAATCAAGACCGCCTTTTGGAGTATAGGAGAATTCTTTAATGAATTCTGATGAACATCCACCTAATAGGAATAAAGATGCAAGTAATAAAACTAGTTTTTTCATGCTATCTTACCCCCTTTCATATACGACACAGGAAAGGCCAATGCCAGTTCCTCCGTCGCCTAAATCTAAGCAGTTAGTACCACTATTGAAACTATGCACGCCACCCCAGGCATGTTTGTTCCAAGAGTTAATATCTGCATTACGAACATAACCAAAGTCTCTTGCGCAAACAAAGATAAACCATTCATCGTATTGGATACAAACGACACTATTAGTGTCTTCATCTCCACCGGCACCATAATTCAAATCTTGATTCCAGATTGAACCATGCCATGAGAAATTAATGATTGGATTATGAGCAGTTGTTTCATGATTTGTGTAAATCGCTGAGATTTGATCATAATCATACTTTGGCATATCCTTATGAAGTTGAATTAATGAGGCAAATTGACCTGTTAAATTTTCAGTCTTCATATTGATTGTTTGGTTATGGTCATCAGTAATAGAAACTTTGTTTCCCCATTTAAATGAGTTGACATTTAATGGTGAATTATATGAGTTATGAGATAACTTATGACCATAGTGATCTCTATATGTTGTAACTGGGATTTTTTCAAATTCTTCATCAGTTACATTGTTATTTACATACTCTGGATCAGTATCATCAGCAACATACTTAACTTCTTTTGTTCTAAGCAATTCTTCACCACCGAGCATAAATGCAGCTGAGTTGGATGCAAATACCATTGTTTCAACAGCCATTAATCCATGTAAAACATCGATTAAATAAGGTGCTTCATCGCCACCGAGTGTAGCGTAAAGATGATCACGTAATGTGTAGTTATCGTGACATGAAGCATATTGAACAACTTGTTTTGGATTTCCGCCTTGTCCATCTGCACGTTGACCATAAATAATGTGTTCAAGAGAGGTTCTAAAACCATCATTTAAGTCATTTCTTCCCTTGTTAATAAAACCATAACCTGGGTTATTATCGCCCTTAAGGGCGTCTCTACCTGAACCATCGAATGCGCCTAACCAACATGTTTCTTCTCCTGGAGCATTGTAAAGTTCAGAATAAACTTGATAACCATGATTGGTGTGTAAATTATAATCAGGATCGCCTCCAGGAACTGCAAATGCGCCGAATGAATCGATATGTTCTGTTTCGCTTGCGAAATTAATATCACCATCACCATTAAGGTCGTACCAAGTCTTTTTACCATGGAATCTATCTGCAGTCCAACCTTCACCATAAACATAAATAGATGGGTCAATCTTATAAAGTTCTTTTTTGACGTCTTTTAAGGTGTAACCATCAATTAAAGCCATAAGGTCGAAACGGAAACCTTTGATGTTGTATTCTTTTGCCCACATACAAACTGAATCAACAATGTACTTACGTCCCATTGTAGCTTCAGATTTGAATTCGTTGTGGCAACCAGAACCATCATAAAGTTCGCCAGGTTGAATCCAGCCTAAATTAACTTCTGCATCCTCTGCTTTAGCATATCTAAAGTAATAACGAGGCATTAACTTGTTAAAACATGATGCGGTTGGAGATGAAACGTGGTTATAAACAACGTCCATAATTGTACGCATTCCAGCTTTTCCAAGTTCATTAACCATGTTTTTAAATTCGCTAATTCTAACAGTGCCATCATGTGGATCTGAAGAATAAACGCCTTCAACACAGTTATAGTTAAGAGGATTGTATCCCCAGTTATATTTCTTGTTGTTTACTTCATCATTGTCAGAATCAAATACTGGAACAAATTGAACTGCACCAATACCGAGTTCCTTTAAGTGATCAAAGCCTGTAGTGACTGTGTTATCGCTTGGAAGTGTAGTTCCTTCTCTAACAAAGCCATTATATGTTCCTCTTTCCTCTTCTGGTCCGCCCCAAGATTCATCACCAGTGAAGTCTTGAACGTGAACTTCATAAATTGTTAAATCTTGAGGAGTAGAGATTGCAGGAACAGAGAAAGTATCCCAACCAGTTGGATTGGTAGCTTCCTTGTCATAGACAAGACCTCTAAGACCACAAGCACCACAACCAGTAGCATATGGATCCATACAAGTACCACTTGTTGACCAAGTATCAACGTAGTAATTGAAGTACTTATATTCATCATTAGCAAGGTCGCCTAAGACTGTAAGAGTCCAGACACCATGTTCAGTATAATTCATATGCCAACCTTTATATTTATCGCCACCACCATACGCGCTAGACGTATCCGTGTTATATAAATATAAAGATATATTAGCGGCAACTGGTGACCATACTTTGAAGGTTGTTTGAGATGCACTATATGTAACACCTAAATCATCACCATCATAGTTGTAATACTTTTCAAATCTTGGAGTTCCATATAAATCTTCAAACGAAACATAAACAGTCTTTCTAAGTTTTTGACCATTTACTTCTGTTCCGTTTACGTCATATGAATCAATTGCGTAAACAGCATTAATATGAGCATAGTTTTGGAATGTAATAGTAAATGTTGAGGATTTTGTTGTTCCTTCTTTTACTAAGTAATTCTTTTTAATACCAGCTCTATTCTTTGCTTTTACTTTAAAGTAAGTTTCATCAAATGCATAAAGCATCCATGTAACATCTGTTGCATTTGCAGACAAATTACAAGTAATTGTGTCCCATTTAGTGAATTTAGCAAGTTTGACACCTTCAACTTTTGTTTTCTCTTCGCTGTCAAATTGAGCAATGCCACCGCCTGCAGCAGGTGTTGACCAAACTTCTACAACCTTATTTGAATCTGGTGGAAATTCAGAGAACTTAAGTTCAACGTCTTCTGATTGTCCGCCCCAGTTAAGGTTGTTTTCGCTTTGCATCTTGTACTTGATGATGTACATGATGGAGCTTGTTGGATAAAACTTTTTGAATTCAGGGTCATTGATTAAATCAATTGTGATTGTCATCAACGTGCCATCTTCAGAGTAAGAGACACGGTTAACTGTATGACTCTCAGCATCTTCATAAGACACATTTACTTCGTTTGAATATTCAAGTCCATCAAAACCAGTACACCAAACAAAGAATGCTCTACCTGCTGTACTTGGAAGATTACATTTGCCATCTTCATTATAATAATGAAGAATAACCTTATCAGCGACAAAAGATTCTTCTTCATCTTCTTCATCGCCCTCCGGACTTCTAAACTCAGGTTTTCTTAAATCAACTGCTTTATTCTCATCAAGTTCAGTTGTATCAGGAGCAAGGACTTCATCAGGGATTACTTTCGCTGCTTCAGCTTTATGAAGTCCACATGAGGAAAGAAGGGCACCAGCAAGTACGATAGTTAATAGTTTTTTAACATTCATGTAGTTCCTCCTTTCTATGAAACCCAGTGGGCATTACATACTTTAGAACCATTGCCCCAGGCTTCAATTTGTGCGGTAGTCTTACCAGTTTCAAAGTCCATATCGACAGTTTGATTCCAAACTGCATCCCAATTGAAGATTACTGTATTTGGCTGAGCACGACAGAAGATAATGTGATTATAAGTATCATCTGCGATGTCAACTTTATATGTATTTCCAGAATGTACTGTCATCTTATATGCAGCATTATCTGAACTATTCCAGACATAAACCCACATTTCTGCGCCGTCTTTATTCCAAGTATCGGATGAGGCACTAAAGTTGGTATTTAAGTAATATGTTGTCTTATCCACGCTTGGTGGAGTTGGATCTGGAATTGGATCTGGATCAACTTCAGGATTGTCATTTGGTGTGAAGCTAGCATATAAGATCTTATCTGCAGCATACGGAACTGTTGTATAAACAGTTGGAGCACCAGCACCTTCGTAGCATAACCATCCAGCGAAATCACAGTTTTGATGTGAATGTTTGACTCTAGATGCGTTCGGAAGATCTGATCCTGGTAATCCGACAAATGCTTTTGCATGTTCTAAGAACTTGTCAGGAATTAATGTGCCAGGTTCACCATCTAATAAACCATATTGAGTTAATACTAAATAAGTTGTAACTGGAACATTTGGATCGACTGAAGGATTAACTGGAGTATTGTCTCCACCTCCGCCTTGGCCGCCGCCACCGGAGCCTCCTCCACCTTGGTCGCCGCCACCAGAGTGATCACCACCACCTGAATGATCGCCACCACCGGAAGAACCGCCGCCAGAGTCATCACCACTATCATCAGGAGCGTTCATATCGTGACCACAAATGTCACAATAACCATCTCCGTCTTTATCTTCGTGATGACAATATCCAGCGATTGGAAGACCACAAATATCACAGATACCGTCGTCGTTTTCGTCTTTTACTATTTTTTCATCACAATAGCAATATCCATTATTTTTGACGCAGCTTGCAAGGAACAATGGAGAAACGATAAGTAATGCTAATATTTTTTTAAATTTACTCATATTTATTCCTCCTAATTCTTTTTTAAAGCAACTAATGAATAAGCAGGAATTGGTGAACCGTTTGATAAACCAGAACAACCAACTTGTGCTACTGGAGTGCCATTGAATCCATCGGTATTAAGGGCATAGCCTGTTGCTGTACAACCTGTGTTAACGAAAATTCTTAATTCAGTTACAGAATTTGTGCTATTTTTAACATCAATTACTAAAGTAGAGTCATTTGACCAATCATAATTGTATGTTACCTTAGCGCCTTCTGGATAAAGTTTCTTTAACGCGATAACACCTTTATAGAAATCATAGATATCGTTATTTACGCTAAATGAACCATTGCTATTAAGAGTGACACCACCATGATTGACATTAAGAATCTTCTTATTCCAATCATCATAATAATCACTATCAAATTTATATTTACCATTAACAAATTTTGGTCTAACTGTTTCACCTAGTTCGCCTTGCCAAATAAATGGTTGACGATACCAAGTGTCTTCACAGTTTTCATTTTCATATAAAGAAATGTGCTTATCTAAGTTAGAGGACATTCCAAGTTCGTCACCGAAATAAATCCATGAGACACCCGGACTTAAAATTGATAAAGCACCATGAATTTTGGCTTTATTTCTTTCTTCATTTGTGCCTGTAACGACATAGTCCTTTTTTCCGTTACCGTTAACCATGTTAATTGCACGTAAAACGTCATGGTTTGAAGTAAATGAACCATTAATGAAATCGTTACGTTTTCCTCCAGGAACTGTATATGGAGCAATCGCGATTGTTTGATCATTATTTGAAGCAAATGGATCAAACGTTTCACTTGCTTGCTTTTTAGCATACTGTTCCTTGCAGTCTTTCAAATCATATATGAAGTCAGCAATATGATAATAATTTGAAAAGTCAAATTGTGAATCAAGAGCTTGATAATAACCTGCAGTTCTTGTTCCATAACCATCAAAGTTTTCACCAACTAAGAAGCAATCTGGATAAACTTTCTTAATTTCGTTAGCAAATTGTTTCCAGAATGCAACGTTCTTTGTTAAGTTTTGTGAATAATCGTATGGTTTATAAATATATCTCTCGTTTTGTTCATCGTATGCCTTTGAAATACCAATGTCTGAAACAATAGCATCAGAATTCGAACCAGCAACTTCATCATTCATATAAATATGTTTGACTGCGTCAAGACGGAAACCATCAAGGCCAAAACTAAGCCAATATTTAGCCATATCTTGAACTAACTTACGAGTAGCTCTATTTTCATAGTTGAGTTCTGGCATATCAGCACCAAACTTACCATAGTAATAGTAGTTTGATTCACCATTTTTATACCAAGAAGCACCGTTTGGGCTTAATGCGTTATTAGCAACAGTTTGAGTTGTATAGGTAACAGGTTTTACGATGTACTCACCAGTAACACGAACGTGATGTTCATCATAAATTGGATTTCCATCATTATCAGATAATTCACCTGTAGCCTTTACTGCTGTTGGAATTGTATCTGTTCCAAACTTCCAAGTATAAACATCTCTCCATTTAATACCCGTGTTGTCTGTTGGGGCCCCTTCAAATGAGTTATAACCCCATTCAGATTTCTTAAACCAAGTATTATTTTTAGAGGTGTGGTTAATGACTAAGTCCATTAGGACTTTCATGCCTTTTTGATGTGCTTTGAATAACAATTCACGGTAATCCTCAATTGTTCCAAAGCGCTTATCAACAGCATAGTAATCGGTAATATCATATCCGTGGTAAGAACCTGATTGTTGAATTGGAGTTAACCATAAGACTTCAATACCAAGATCTTTAAGGTAATCAAGTGAATCGATAACACCACGTAAGTCACCATAACCATCTCCGTTGCTATCTCTAAATGATGCAACAAAGATTTGATAGCCAACACCTAACTTCTTAAATGATTTAGAAGTGGTTGAAACACCATATGTATCTGGAATAGTTTCAGTTTTGGAATCGTATCTATTATCTGCTGCTGTATCAATTGGATTAACTTTAACTTGAGGAATTCCACTTCCTGCAAAATATGAGTATTCATCTAATCGACCACTCGAGAAGAAGATATGAATTGCTTTTCCGCCTTCAACATCTCTCCAGTTTTGGCTTTCTCTCCAATCCCAAACATCATTGTCTTTTCCACCATCACTTGTCCAGTGAGCGGATCCATCCATTGATGAAGTTTTTGGGAATAAGAAACCAAAATCTTCACAACCTTCGTATGTGGCTGGTCCTGGATCAACATCTTTCTTGGTTTTTCCTTCATGTAAATTTGCTGCACCAAGATCAACATCGGCAATTACGCCATAGGCATCCTTATAGACGGTATTTGCTTCGCCGGTTTTAATGTCGCTTTCCCACATCCAGTGATTTGTCATTGGATGGTATTCAACATTTTTACCTTCAAAAGTTGTCTCGCCGCCATATGCCCAAAGAGTGCCATTAGTATCATCTTCGTCGTTCCACATCCAGTAACAGAACTGATCATAATCGTTCTTGTCACCGCGGTTGTAGTGAACGTAAAGGTGATTCGGCTTGCTCCAAGAATTCAACCAGGCGTCGTAATCTTCAACGTCTGTAGGAGGTGTGATTGCGCGCGATAAAGAAAAAGCACCAGTTTCCTTCTTAAAAGAAGCAACACCGGTTGCAGCGCATACAGTCATACCTGTAATGAGAGTTCCTAGAGCTGAAAATAAAATTATTTTCCTTTTCATAGACAAAGCCCTCTAAACTTTTATATATTTATTTTAAGGTTGTAAGCGCTTATATTCAATACTTATCTTTGATAACAAAGGCTAATAATAGAAATAATATCGAATGCATCGCATAAATTTTGTGTGTGCGTTTAATATTTTACTAGTGACAAATTAAAAGCCGACCACAATGGATCGGCTTGTTTTAATAAATTAATTTAGATTAGTTTTCTTTTCTTTTTCTAATGAAGAAGAATCCACCAATTGCAGTAACTGAAACTAACGAAATAATAACAATAATTGCAATTGTATTTGTAGATTCATTAATTGTTGTGAGGAGTGATTTAGAACTTGATAGGGCATTACCATTATTGCTCATTCTATCGATTTTCTCCCCATAAGTTCTTGTCCCATAACCAGAAGCATTAAATGTTGCGCTTCTTAAAGAGGATAAATCAGATGAAGACAATTTGTCTAAAACATCAACTTTAATGTTGCTGTAGTTACCATAACCATTAAGGGCACTACTTGAACATGTTGAATAACCATCTAAAACTGCTTTTGCATATTCAACAGTCGGATGGTCTTCGTTTGCAGCACTATAATCTGCGGCTGCATCCCAGCTATAAATAACAAGCGCCGTATTATAATTACTTATTCCGGAAATATTTCCGCCATAAGTCCAAACAAAATTAAATACGTTGTGCAATCTAACTAATTGACAGTCATAAGAAACAGGTATATCGACATAGAATAACGTGTTTCCACTAACTACTTTGTATTGAGAACTACCTCCCAAAATGTAAGTTATATAATGAGTGCCACCATTAAAAACTCTTAATGCAGCTCTTGCACTTCCGTCATAGAAGTTATCTTTAGGATCAAGCCAAATTCTTTTTGTTGAAGTGGATGGAGTTGTAGAAGCAACTTCATATGTTTCATCAGCTCCGTTTGCATTTGACCAGTCTCCGTCGTTATCCCAGCCTTTTACACTATAATAATTGACTTGTGAAGGATTGCCTTCCCATTGCCAGTTATAGTTATTGTTAACATTTCCAGAATCACATCTAAAAAATTGGATTTTTGTTAAATTGGAACTTGGTACATCTACATACCAATAATTGTCGGCAACTTTTGTGCATTCTTTCTTAATATAAGAACCGGTATAGTATTGAATACCAATGCTTTGTGCATTATCGTAATCTGAATGTTGTGTGCAATCTAGAAAAATTCTTTTGGTTCCAGCTGCATCAACAGCGTCTACCTTTTTACTATTTAAAGCACTTCCTAATGCAAATGCACCAGAAGCAGCTAAAGTTAATAGCGAAAATAATTTAACAATAGTGAGTTTTTTCATACAAAAATCCTCCATTTTATTATAGATATTATCTATTGTTAATCGTTTAAGCACAAGTAAAAATTGCGCGCTTTCGTTGTACGTGATTTTAAAAGCCAACATTGAACAGACTAGCTAATAAGTTAATTTATCTTTTCCTTGACCTTGATTGCAACTTCTTTTGGAAGGTATTGTGAGAGTTCTTCTACTGTTGCATTTTTGAGTGAATCTATATCAGTGTAGTGATCCAAAATTAGCTGCTTTCTTTTTGGTCCTAAACCCTCAATATCATCGAGGATTGATTTGGTGAAGTTTTTACTTCTTTTTTGGCGATGGAAAGTAATTGCAAATCTATGAACTTCGTCTTGCATTCTTACAAGTAAGAAGAATAATGATTTATTGTCATCTAGAGAGATAACATTTCCCTCTTTATCCATGAGTCCTTTTGTTTG
>JAEEGL013387232.1_pt1 | contig 11852 bp, 10 predicted proteins | sample 9134231 | NCBI WGS metagenome assembly JAEEGL01 (sample SAMN16246548, study PRJNA631951) | gut metagenome | biome: gut microbiome; feature: rumen; material: fiber-attached | host: Bos | place: Iran: Karaj | collected 2018-10 | reverse complement strand
GATAGGATGGATAAGCCGCGTTTTATCTCGCGGCTTATCTTTAGTTTTAAAATATGGCAAAAAAACAAAAAAACAAGATAGCGCGATATCCTGTTTTTCTGCATGTTAATGTCGGAATTGTATTTTTCGCATTCATGCTTATATACGTTGTTATCTGTGTTTTTACTTATTTCAGTAAAAAGCATATTGTAGGCTATGAGGTAAAAGAGGGTTCTCTTTCTTCAAATAATATATACGAAGCTGTCGCAATAAGAGATGAACATGTCGTTGAAGCTGCGAATGCGGGCTACGTTAATTACTTTGCACCCGAAGGTCAACGCGTTGCAGTAGGCAATCTGGTATATACTGTTGACGAATCCGGAGATCTTCTTGATTACCTGAAAACGCAGGGAACGGAACAGGCTTCTTTGACAGATGAGGATTTAAGTGAGCTTCGTACTCAGATTGTAAGCTATAGTGCTGATTTTGATCCAAAAAGCTTTGGTTCCGTATATGATTTTAAGTTAAGTCTTGACGGTACAGTGCAAAAGCTTGCAAGTGCAAGTATTTTGAAAAGTATCAATTCCTTACGTAATGACTCAGGTGCAATGCAGAGTATAAATTACTGCTATTCCTCCGATACAGGAATTGTTCAGTATTATATTGATGGTTATGAAAGTGTTGATCTTAACAGCATGACCACTGATCTTATCGATAGCACCAAATATGAAAGGAAGCAGCTTATAAGCAATTCTCTTGTAGGTGTTGGTGATCCCGTATTTAAACTTTCTACCAGCGAAGACTGGATGATCGTTATTAACGAAAACGACCTTGATAAAGTAAAGGATCTCGCCGAAAGAGAATATATAAAAGTAAAATTCCTTAAAAATCAGGATGAAGCCTGGGGCAAGGTTTCTTATGTCACTAATGATGCCGGTGATACATTTTTAGGACTTTCCTTTACAAATTCGATGATTACATTTGCAAAGGACAGATTCCTGAATGTAGAACTTATAACTGAAGATGAAAGTGGTTTGAAAATACCAAATTCATCTATTGCTGAAAAAAGCTTTTTTGTCGTTCCCAAGGAATATGTTACAAAAGGAAGCAATAACAATTACGGAGTTCTTCGTGATAAATATGATGAAGATGGTAATGAAACTTCTGAATTTATTGAGGTAGAGCTTTATAATGAGAATGAGGATTCCTATTACGTGGATGATGATACTCTGAGAAACGGAGATTTATTGATAAAACCTGATTCTCAGGACAAGTATACTGTTAATAACAAGGACACTCTTATCGGAGTATATAATATCAATAAGGGATACGCAGACTTCAGACAGATAAGTATTTTATATCAGAATGATGAATATTCTATCGTTAAATCAAATACAAATTATGGTTTAAACGTGTATGACTATATTGTTCTTGATGCTTCAACTGTCGAAGGTGATGCGAAGAACCTTGACACGTCGTATGAAAACTAGCATAATATAATCGTTGTATATTTTGTTGGGGTTAGGAGTTAATCACATGAGTGTAATGGATAAGTTTTTATCAGCAATGAAGCTGAACGGGGATGACGAGAGCGGATATTATGATCAGGACGATGATTACTATGATAACACCATCGAACCTATTCATAAGGCTAGTTCTATCGGTAAAGATGATCCCTCAATTGAGATAAACGAAGAAAAGCTTAAGAGGCCGACACCGGCACCAAGAGCTGCAGCTCCCAGGAGCAGAAGCGCTAACGGTATGGAGGTATGTGTTGTTAAACCTACATCTATTGAAGATGCAAGGGAGATAACAGAGACCCTTCTTAACAACCGTACTGTTGTACTTAATCTGGAAGGCATTGATGTTGAGCTTGCTCAGAGAATCATTGATTTCACATCAGGTTCATGCTTTGCAATCAATGGAAATCTTCAGAAGATTTCCAGATATATCTTCATAGTAACACCTGCAAGTGTTGATATTTCAGGAGATTTTCAGGATATTTTAAGTGGCACTTTTGAGAATACAATGGGTAACTCAGGGCTGCAGTCTATGTAATTTTACAGAAGTTAACTATAAGGCAGAAACTTTTGTTTCTGCCTTTTTTGAGTATATGCACAATTTATTGAAAGGGATATCAGCTATGCTGATAGGTTTATTATGTCTGAGATTTTAAATGTTAAATACAATGGTAGTCCTTGTTATAATATCGTTTTTGATGATTCTTTCGATGGTCTTACGGGATATATTTCAGAACTTGGATTTGAGAATAGAAAAATCGCTATTATTACAGATACAAATGTAAAACCTTTATATGCGGATGAGCTTGAAAATATAGTTAAGGCAATTTCAACCAGGGTTATTATTCATGCAATTCCTGCTGGTGAAGAGAATAAGAATCTTCATGAAATTGAAAAGATATACAAAATACTCATAGAGAATAAATTTGATCGCCATGATCTTATCATAGCTCTTGGCGGAGGTGTTGTAGGGGATATGGCAGGCTATACAGCAGCCACCTACCTTAGAGGAATTGCTTTTATACAGATTCCGACAACACTTCTTGCTCAAACTGACAGCAGTATTGGCGGTAAAACAGGTGTTGACTATGAAGGTTATAAAAACATGGTCGGTGCCTTTTATATGCCGTCTCTTGTATATATGAATATAAAAGTGCTTAATACCTTATCCGGAGAGCAGTTTGCTTCAGGCTTTGCTGAGGTTATGAAGCATGGTCTTATCAAAGATCAGGATTTCTATATGTGGCTCATTGAAAATATGTATGAAATCGAAGAGCGCGATCCGGAAACTCTTATTCAAATGATAAAGAAAAGCTGCGATATAAAGAGACAGGTCGTTGAGAAGGATCCGACAGAAAAGGGTGACAGAGCTCTTCTTAATTTCGGGCATACAATAGGACATGCCATTGAAAAATATAAGGAATTTTCATTATCACATGGTGAATGTGTTGCTCTTGGAGCTGTTGCAGCTGCTTATATTTCCTGGAAGAGGCAGATGTTATCCATGGAAGAATACTATGAGATAAGAGATATGTTCGTTCCATTTGGATTACCAATATCCGTAACCGGTATTGATGCTGATGAGATAATTTCTCTTATGCATTCAGATAAGAAGGCTGACGGCAAGAGTATAAAATTTGTGCTTCTTAAAAAAGTCGGAAAAGCTGTACTCGATAGCACTGTTACTGATGACGAAGCCAGAGCAGCTATAAAAGAAATCACATGGTCTGATGACTTTGAATAAATATTAAACGGAGTTCATTATGAATAAATTAACTGCAAAAAAGAAATTATTTCTTGCTATCGATTTTATAGCTATTATACTTTTGGTTATTCTTGATCAATTTACCAAACGTCTGGCTGTTTTACATCTTATGGATAAGGATTCTATAGTTCTTATTCCCGGATGGCTTGAGCTTACTTTTTTAAAGAACAGAGGCGCCGCTTTTGGTATTTTACAGGACCAGAAGGTGTTTTTTGTAATGATAGCCATTATGATACTACTTGTAATTGCATATGTACTTTTTCAGCTCCCTTTGGAAAAGAAGTATACTTATCTGCAAATAATTCTTGTTATGATAGCAAGTGGTGCAGCCGGCAATATGATAGACAGAATTGCAAATGATTATGTAGTAGATTTTATATCATTTGTAATTATTAATTTCCCTATTTTTAATGTCGCTGATATTTATGTAACTGTATCAACATTTTTGTTTATAATTTTGTTCCTTTTTTACTATAAGGAAAAGGATTTTGATTTCCTTAGCTTTAAACAGCAGAAGAAGTACAGGGAGTTTAAATGACAGAGCCTATCGAAAAAGAAAACAGTGTCAGTTATGTAGTTAACGATGATATGGATGGAGAGAGAGTTGATAAAGTTATGAGCTCTCTCTCTGATTCTATGTCCAGAAGTTATATCCAAAAGCTGATAAAAGATAATAAGGTTTTAGTTAACGGAAAAAATGTCAAACCGAGTACAACTGTATCAGAAGGTGATACAATTTTTATGGAAATTCCAAAATCCATTATCCCTGATATAGTACCTGAGAATATTCCTCTGGATATCATTTACGAGGATAAGGATGTACTTATAGTAAATAAACCAAAGGGAATGGTTGTGCATCCCGCTGCCGGACATTATGACGGTACTCTTGTTAATGCTCTGATGTATTATCTTGGGGATGAGCTTTCAGGAATTAATGGGGTTATGAGGCCCGGAATAGTTCATCGAATAGACAGAGATACAACCGGTTCAATTATTATATGTAAAAATGATATTGCCCACAGAGGAATTGCAGAACAGCTAAAGGAGCATAGCATTAACCGTGTCTATCATGCTATTTGCCATGGAATTCTAAAGGATGACGAGGGAACCATAGCTACAAATATAGGAAGAAGCCAGAATGACAGAAAAAAAATGAGTGTTGTTCCTGAGAATCAGGGTAAAAATGCAATTACACATTATCGTGTTCTAAAACGCTTTGAGAAGGATAAGATGTCATATATAGAGTGCAGACTTGAAACAGGACGCACTCATCAGATAAGAGTACATATGGCCCATATAGGACATCCTCTTTTAGGAGATACTGTTTATGCCCCCTCTATGAAGAGCAGATTTAAACTCGAGGGACAATGTCTTCATGCTAAAACTCTGGGCTTTGTGCATCCCGTCACAGGTGAATATATAGAGACAGATGCTCCGCTACCGGATTATTTCAGTCATCTTTTGGAAATACTTAACTAAATGATAAGTTTCTCTAAAATTCAGGCGAGGTATTTCATACTGTCAATTTTTTTGATATAATTGTATAAAATTTATGAAATCTTTTATCATGGAGGTTTTATTATGAATACAATCATAACAATAGGCAGACAATTTGGTTCGGGTGGTCGTGAGATAGGCATGAAGGTTGCTGAATGTTTCGGCATCAAGTTTTATGATAAGGAGCTCCTTACAAGAGCTGCATCAGAGAGTGGTTTTGCTCAGGAAATGATTCAGGATCATGATGAACGACCCACAACATCTTTTTTGTATAATCTTGTTATGGATACGTATTCTTTTGGATATAATTCCTCTAGCTTTGTTGATATGCCTATTAGCCACAAAATTTTCCTGGCACAGTTTGATACTATAAAAAAGATTGCTGATGAAGGTCCATGCGTAATTGTAGGAAGATGTGCCGATTATGCTCTTGCTGATTATCCTAATGTAATAAATATTTTCATACATGGTAATGAGGAAGACAAAATTAATCGTGTAATGGATCGCTATCCTGATGTCACAACAAAAGACAAGGCACTTGAAATGATTCTTAAGAAGGATAAACAGAGACAGAGTTATTACAATTATTATTCTTCTAAGAAATGGGGAAGATCCGACACCTATGATCTGACAATCAATAGTAGTGTTCTTGGCATTGATGGAACTGTAAAGCTGATTACGCAATTTGTTGAAGACTTTGAGAACAGATAATATTTATTGTTTCATAATCAGAATATAAGAAAGGAATAAGGAGCAGACAAAGCAGAAATGTTTGCTCCTTTTTTGTCACATTATGGCTTACAACTTTTTTGCTACAATATCACGCATGAAATATATTGAGAGATGGGCTCTTATGCGAAATTCAAGGCCTGAAAATTTAAGTGAGCATTCCCTTGAGGTTTCAATGATTGCTCATGCACTATGTGTAATTGCAAATGTTCGGTATAACAAAAATCTGAATGCTGAAAAGGCTGCCTTGATCGGCCTTTATCATGACGCATCCGAAATTATTACCGGAGACATGCCGACACCAGTGAAATATTATAATGAGGAGCTGAAAAATGCATATAAGCAAGTAGAAGCGATAGCTGATGTCCAGCTGCTTCATAAACTTCCGGGAGACCTCCGCCCTGCCTTCGAGAGCATTTTCAAGGCGCAGGATGGCGAAGATGAGATGTATATGAGAAGGCTTGTAAAGGCTGCAGATAAGCTCTCAGCATTAATTAAGTGCATAGAAGAAAAGAACTCCGGTAACAGCGAGTTTCGTACAGCTGAAAAAAGCACACTTAAATCCCTTGATAAAATGAAAATAGAACTTCCTGAGGTAGAAGATTTTATGAATGATTTCCTTGAGCCTTACGGAAAAACTCTTGATGAACTGTCCTAATGTACTATTAATAAATATTTTTTGTGTCTGATTTTGAAAGGATCTGCCATGACTTATTTTACATGCTTTTTCCTGGATACCGAAAAGGATATTATTGTAAGCCTTTATAAAGACCTGGATAAATTATTCTATGTACTTTCAACACCTAACCATCATACGGGGAATCTTATAAGGAATTTATCGACTATATGTGGTCTGCCACTTTCCGAGAATGATGATGGTATGCTTGTTATTAAAGGAGAGGTACCCTGCTTTGTAGATTCCTCAAATCTTGAAGCCTATGTGTTTACGCTGGGAGATATTGAGGTTGCAAGCATTTTCCCCGATGGCAGTGTTGATTTAAAAGCAACAATACCTGCTATAGCCAAGACTCTTATGAGCCAGACCAAGAATTATCAGCTTGATCTTTCTAAAACGATTTTCAAAACTCAGATAAAAAAGGACATTAAGTTCAGAGCAGATCTTCACACTCACATGAATGGAAATCTACCCGGAGATGTTCTTATCGCACTTGGAATATATCACCAAATCAGATATCCCTTATATTATATTAGGAAGCTTGACTTAAAACTTACTGATGCACAGGAAAAGCGTCTTCTTGAACAACGTGCTAAGGTAGCACGTCAATTTGTAACCTCAGGCCTGCAGGGTAAATATCTTGACAGAAGAATTAATGATAATACTTTCATAAATTTTGCCGACCTGATTCTAAATAATCTTGATAATGCGGAAATGAATATTGTTAAGATAAGAGGTTCACTTGCTGTAATAAAAGACGGTCAGGCTGTTTTCACAAATCTGGAGAAGGTATATCTTTACAGATATGTTTTTTGTAAAGCAAGAGAAAGTGAAGAACTGATTTCTCTTAATAATATAAGTCAGATACCGGATATTGATGTGAAAAATACATTACTACAAATGCTGAAAGATAAGGAAAATCCTGATTATTCCAATAATACAATTTTTCAGGATAAGCTTTTGTGGATTGCAAGAAATTATAAAAAGCAGGGTGTTTGCTATGCCGAAATAAGTGATACGACCCTGGTAAAAAAATATGAATCACTTGAAATGCTAAAGCAGGTTCATGAAGTAATGCCAAAGATTTACCAGGAAACAGGCGTAATGATCAGATTCCTGGCGGCAATGAGGCGAATTCCATTAACGATAGTTAAGGATGCGGTAACTCCCTCTGATTATCTTGAACAAAATCTTGAAGTCCTACGTGCAACATTTCTTGATCCCTATGTGGCAGGCTGCGATTTTGTTGGTGAGGAAATTAATGACATTATCACCTTGAAGCCTGTTTTCAAGGAACTGGTGAAATTTGCAGCAATAGACCCTTCATTTGTTATAAGAGTTCACGCCGGTGAAAACGATAGTTTGAAGGATAATATTGCGCACAGCATTTCATGTGTAAAAGATTGTTTATTGCCTGGACAAACCATGCCCAAAATGAGGCTGGGACATGGTCTATATACTTATAGTCCCAGATCTCAAAAGGGTAAGGAAGTAATTAAGCAATTAAAGGATAATAATGTTGTCCTGGAGTTCCAGCTTACCAGTAATGTAAGGCTGAATAACCTGAATTCATTAAAAGATCATCCATTAAAATATTACCTCAAGCAGGGAATACGCTGTGTTCAGGGGACAGATGGTGCAGCTCTTTACGGAACTAATTCAATTGATGAAGAGCTCTCTTTAAAAAAGATGCTCGAGTTATCGGATGATGATCTTGAGCTTATGAAGGAAGCAGAGAATAGCATAATAGAAGAGGGGCAGATTGCATATTCAGATAAGAAAGCGGCTTTCATTTCACTTGTAAAGAACAGGGATATGGAAGAGGTCCTTCTTGAAAAAATGAAGACTGTAAAAATATCGAAAGGCTCATCAGGAAAACAGAAAAGACTTGATGCAAATAAAGAGCTTAAAGATGAAATTTCAGAAATAACCTGGGATCGTTTTCCTATTGTTTTACTGGGAGGAAGCTTTAACACTGAAAAACGCGCGACAAGAATTACACCTGACGGACAATGTGAGTTGGACAAGCTAATGGATTTTCTTAATCCTGATGAAGTATGCTTTGTTATTGGGCATAAAATATCAGGCTATGAGAAATATCTTATAGAGAATAACAAAAAGAATTTTAAGATATATGCCGTTGTTCCTGCTCTTATATCCAGGCATGAGAAGGATAAACTAATAGCGGCCGGTGTAATAATACGCGTTTCACCTGAAGCAGAAGGAATGGGTATATATAAAAGCTTTAACTATGAAATTTTTGAGAGAAGACCTTCCATGGTAGTTGCCTTTGATGGTAATAGTGCAGCTGCTAACCTTATTCAGGAAGCAAAGAACGGAAAGGGTAAATCTGTAATTTTTATATGGAGTCATTCACAAACATTACAGCAGAAGGCAAAATCACTTCATGGGTATGTACGCTATTTTGATAGCGAAAATCCAATAGTAAATCAGATAATGGAGCTACAGAATAAGCTGGAAAACAATAATTCGCAATAATTGATAATAAAATTGAAAATATTGTTGGACATTTGTTGGACATATTAAGATATAATTTCGATATGAAATAAAGTATGAAAAAAGTTGCTTTTTCAAAAAAGCATCTATGGGAAAAGGGAGGTTTTAATATGTTCAATTCAAAAGGTAAACTTTGCAAAAGTTTACAATCAGTTTTTCTTGCAGCAGCTGTTGCTGTATCTGTAGTTCCTGTTTCATTTATTGCATCAGAGCCTATTACTGTAGAGGCTGCTACATCCGCAGTTGAGGATGCTCTTAATGAAAATCAGAAGAAAATTTTCAATGCTTATCAGTATCTTGATACAAGAATCAAGGATGCTAACATTGAGGTTACATCAGCAAATAAAGCTGAGTTTGAAGCTTCAGGCTTTTATACAATGTATACAGGCGCTGATGAGAAGAAGAAGTTCTCAAATGATGATCTCAGATATGCAAGACGTGCATATGTTTACAGCAATCCTTACGAAATTGCAGGTGCAATGGCAGAGCTGAAATTTGTTTATATTAAGAATAATGACGGCAAATACAGCTGCTTTGCATACCTTAAGAAAACCGGCGATAATGACTATTCTGCTGAGAAAAAATCTCTTAGGAAAGCAGTAAATCAGATAATAAATAACATCGATGTTGATGAAGCAGCATTTACCAAGGAGCTTGAATGCTTCAGCAAGATTATTGATAATGTAACCTATGCAAATGTTGGTATCGACAATAAGGATCTTAAAAATACTGCTTATGGTGCATTGGTAACTCATAGAGCTTCATCACAGGGATATGCACTTGCATTTTCATTACTTCTTGACGAATGTGATATTCAGAACGATATCCTTTTCAATGAAAAACAATGCTGGAATCAGGTTAAGCTTGGTAAACAGTGGTATGAGACTGATATCCCTGCTTGCGATAAAGTAAAGAAGGGTACTGTTACTTATGACCGCTTTAATGTTTCAAGAGCAAGCATGAAGAATTTTGACCTTACAAGAGTTGACTACGCTACAAAGCTTCGTGATTCAAAGGGTAAACACAGCGATACAAATAAGAAGCTTCAGCAGTACGATGAAGATGTTATGTACTCTGGTAAGAATTATACCTTAGCTGTTTTGAATTCTGATAATACAACCACACGTACAACTATTACATCTAATGAGAAGACATTTAATGTAGTTCCTGCATTTGTACAGGGTAGTCTTATGACAAATATAAGCCCTGTGCTTAAGGCTTGCGTAATATCATTACCTGAAGACAGTGCATTCAGACTCACATCAGAGGCTGATAAGTGGACACCTGCGCATCCTTATATCACTCTCAGTAGAGGCGGCAACGGTCAGAACAGAGCAGTAAGCATGGCATTCACCTTTGACGATGGCTCAAACAATGGTGCCGGAACAACTGTAAACTTTAATGCCGCACTTAACGACAATGATAATTCTGCTGATGCGAAGTATGTATACAAGGTAACAGGTGATGATACAGCTACTCTTGTAAAATGCAACAAGGTTAATGCAAGAAACATTACAATTCCTTCAACAGTAACTATTAGTGGTAAGGCATACAAGGTAACAAAGATTGGCAACAATGCATTCAAGAAATGCAAAAAAGCTGAGACAGTTATGATCGGTGCATACGTAACTGAAGTTGGTAAGTCAGCATTCTCCGGAAAATCTAAGCTTGTTCGCGTAGAAAATCAGGGATTCGCTCTTGATACTTTTGCAAAAGATGCATTTAAGTCAGCTAATGATAATACATTATTCCTTGTTAAGGCTTCAAGCTTTGGAAAATACAAGAAGCTTGTTAAGAGACTTAAGAAAGTAGGCGGCAAGAATTCTGTTTATAAGTACAGAGCATACTAATTTCTGATTAGAAATAGATTTATTATTATCTTGCAGGAGTCAACTATTGGCTCCTGCAATTTTTATATATAATTTGATCTAATTATCGGTATGATAACAATTATTTGTTATTTCTTGTTACTTATCAATATAGGCACATTACACTTCGTTAAAGAGAGATTTAACGAAGTAGTATATTCTGCTCTCCATGCCATAAAACCCATAAAATCTGTATTCCATAAATAAAAGCCAGGCATATTAAGCTGGCTTTATCTTTCATACTTTATTTTGTCTAATCAATTGATTCAAAGAATTCTCGTATTGCTTTCAATAATTCATATTGATTCAGAGTCTTTAACAGATACCCATTAGGTTTTAAAGAAACAACCTTCATGACACTTTCTTTGTCACCTTTTCCTGTAAGAAAAATTACAGGAATATCTTCAGTTGTTTGTTCGCTTTTTATCATTTCAAGTACTGTAGGTCCATCTGTAATTGGCATCTCATAATCAAGAAGTATAAGATCCGGTCGTTTACTCGCAAGATAAGTTATTGCCTGTACCCCGGAGCCTACTATAATTACATTGTATTCTGTTTCCAGCCATGTTTTTGCAAGCGTCAGAAATGTCGGATCATCATCGACCAAAAGTATCGTCTTTCTTTTTGACAAAGACTCATTTACTGAAAGTATTTCTAACATTTTAGAAGCAACTTCCTTTGTATTTATTGGCCTCTCATGATGGCCCAGAATTACATATTCGGGAATAATACTTGTTAAAATGCTGTACTCACTCATATCACCGATTGTGTACAATATTTTATTTTTTTCAATACACATATCTTTAATATAGTTCAGAACATCTTTTATATCTTCCAGATAATTTCCGAGATAAAAAAGAAATACAGGAGGATCATCTTTGAATTTTTCTAATTCGTTAATTTGGGGTGCTGCTCTTAATACTTCAATGCCAACATCTTTAAGACTTTTTGTAAGAGCATCAACCATAAATGTCGAACCACTGCTGATTAAAAGTAACGTATTGCTCATAGTCTTCCCTCCTAGCGCATGCATTCAGAATCCTTCCAATATACCTTTAATTTTTTCCCAGTCTGCATGCCTTAATGCTCCCTCTATCTCTGTAAGTAAAATTCTATCTTTATCAGGAATTTTATATTCATTAAGACTATCCAATATATATTTTATGCCATCGTAATCGAAAGAAAAAGAAAGTTCTTTTAGTGTAGATAATGCGTCTGTAAATTGTCTTTTTTCTATGGCAGGAAGATCTTTTTCATTTGATATTTCCATTACAGGCTTTAAGTCATCAAAAACATTTTTG
>JAEEGL013250666.1_pt1 | contig 11852 bp, 6 predicted proteins | sample 9134231 | NCBI WGS metagenome assembly JAEEGL01 (sample SAMN16246548, study PRJNA631951) | gut metagenome | biome: gut microbiome; feature: rumen; material: fiber-attached | host: Bos | place: Iran: Karaj | collected 2018-10 | reverse complement strand
TCAGTACACCTACACGTTCACTGGCTGGACGCCCGAGATCGTAGCTGTTACCGGCGATGCAACTTACACCGCTACATACACAAGCACTGTCAACGAGTACACGATCACCTGGAAGAACGATGACGGTTCAGTCATCGATACCACCACCGTGGCATACGGTACAGTTCCTACTCACGCAGATGCTGCCAAGGCACCTACTGCTCAGTACACCTATACGTTCACCGGCTGGACACCTGAGGTCGTATCCGTGACCGGCGATGCTACCTATACCGCTACATACAGCAGCACCGTAAACGAGTACACGATCACCTGGCTTGATGGAGATGGCATAGTTCTTAAGACGGATCTTGTCCCTTATGGAGAGACACCTGTTTATACCGGTGCTACTCCCACCAAGACTGCAACGCCTCAGTATATCTTTACTTTCAATAATACCTGGGCACCTGAAATAACTTCAGTTACAGGAGATGCGACTTATACTGCGCAGTTTGATGCTGCGGGTGCGAAGTACACTATCATCTGGAAGAACTACGACGGTGCTGAACTTTACAGACTTGAAAACGTGCTGTATGGTGCTACGGTTGAGTATAGTGGCGAGACACCGGTCAGACCTGCTGATAAGAATTACACCTATCTTTTCGCAGGCTGGTATCCGTACGCTGATGAATTTGTCACCGGCGACGCTACGTACACCGCAGAGTTCTACGCAACGCTGAAGAGCGGTGAGCCTGAAGTTGACGAAGAACTGAGATTTGATGCGAGATCGTTGACCATTTATAACGACCTGTCGATCAAATATAAGATCAAACCCTCGACTCTCGAAGAACTTGGTTACACAGACGCTTACATCATCTGCACCATGAATGGAAAGGCCACGCGCGTCAATGCTTCCGCGGTACTGGATTCGAATGGCATGCTCGTATATGAGTTCAAGAACATCAGCCCGCAGTATATGGCGACAAGCATCTATACGGTGATAATCGCCCAGAAGGCTGACGGAACTATTTACACCAGCCCGATGACCGAATACAGCATACGCACGTATTGCCGCAACATACTTAACCACTATACCGATCCCAAATACGCGAGCCTCAGGAAAGTGCTCGTTGACCTGCTCGTATACGGCGATGAATGTCAGAGTTACGTTAACTATCGCACTAACGACAAGGCAACGCGCTTCCTCACCGATGCTCAGCGCGCTGAAGGTACACAGACTGTGCCCGAGCTCACAAGTGTTTACAACATCGCAGAAGATGTTGCCGATCCTCAGGTCGAATGGACTGCCGTAGGTCTTCGCCTTAACGCAGGCATTGAGATCCGCTACAAGATCCATGCTGAAGACGTAAGCGGCTTGAAGATGATCGTGACGAACAGCGCCGGAAAGACCTGGACGATCCAGTCCTCTGCATTCTCGGCTATCGACACGAAAGGCAATTATTACATCTACTTTGGCGGACTCAACTTCGGCCAGATGGATCAGACTGTTACCGCGGCGATCTACAATGCAAATGGTGAGCAGGTCAGCCAGACCATAACCTACAGCATCGAGTCGTATGCGGCAAGCAGAATGGGATCTTCCAATCCTCCTGATTCGCTGCTGATCGCTATGGTGAATCTGGGCAAGTCTGCGAAGCCGTTCGCTAAATGAGTTAAATGAGATAGTTTACGGCGGAACTGATAGCCCAATCGTAAAAAGTTAATAGATCGGTGATACCGATCGACCGGAATGCCCTCTGGAGCGCTTAAAATGGCCCCAGGGGGCGTTTTTGTTGTCCGGAGGGGAAACTATGCTCCGGGAGGTGAAAGTGGCGCAGAATGGCAGGGAAGGGGCAAATTGCAGCGATGAACGAGCAACTGGCAGCGAGTAACGAGTAACGATGAACGGGCAACGATAAGCTGTAATTTGCGATTGGCTAAGACTAAAACTCAAATCGCAACCTTCACGGGTTGCTTTTTGTCTTTATTACTGGGATTGAATGCAAAACTCCGCTGCGCCCGGACAGGAATTGACGCGCGCCGTGAGCCGAAGCCCCTGTCCCTGCCTAAACTGATTCATACACCACACTACGGAGGTCAAAAATATGAAAAGACGTATATCGCTGCTACTCGTAATCGCACTGCTTGTGTCAATGGTACATTTGCCTGTGACGGCGAAAGGAAACATGCCATCTGTTCCGAATTTGGATCCTTCTATCGCAAGATATTTCCCTGACATGGATAAAAATACGGATAATCGCCCTGATATTTCTAATATAAACGGCACTGGTACTGGAGCAGATTACATTGTTGATCTCAGCGCTATTGAGTATACAGGTGGAAGCGGCGGTGAGCACATTCCGCATGGCTATCCTGGTGTTTACACTCTACTTCTAAGTTACGGTAATGTCATTACCCTCGGAAATATGAATCTCGGCGATTACAGCGCATGCGAGGTCACCTATGCTACCGACCTTGGTTACGTTGCTCAGAAAGAAGATATGAAGATCCCCGCGAACTTCTCCCTTAAGAGCAATAACGTATGCATCGGCTGCTCTAACCAGGAGCCTCAGACTGACGGACTTCTTGCTCAGGCAGACTGCACCGACGTTGATAAGGAAAATCTCCACAATCCTGACGGCGCAAACTGGGATAAAGATGAGCGTGTATGCTATATTGACCTTACAAACGTAGATTACAGTGGGGAAGTCTGGCTCAGCCATTTCAATGCAACTGGGAACGAGGCACTTGTTTCTAAAATAAGATTTGTGGCTAATTCTAATGATACACCTGATATTCAACCTCCAGTACCTTCTGACCCTTCATACCAATACACCGGACCATGGGCTTACGTTAGCGACAATAATAATCTCGGCATTTATCTGAAGCAGGCAGGCGACTATGCGGCGGCTATTTTTGAAGCTGACGCGCCTTTTTCGGCGATTCAAATTCCCAAATATTGGGCATCAAACAACGAAAGAACTCTTGAGCTTGACCTCTATACTTTCACAGGCAGTTTAGAAAGTTCTCTCGCCGGAACACCTGTCGCACGCAAAGAATTCAGCGCAAGAGCTAATAATAACAAAGGCGTATATGTAGCGTTCCCCGAGGTCGGTGCAGGAGTGTATGTAATCTGCGTGAAACTCAATTCTGTTGTAGGTTCAGGATACTTCTCGCTTCCGGGCGAGGGCAATAAGCAGATCGCAGAATATTACACCACGGACGCTAATAAAACGTTTAACTTTGGTATTGGCACGAGCAATACTGATTCTGCATTCGGTACTTATATTGGCATTACGATTCCGGATCAGGCGTTGAGAAACTACGTGTTTGACAATGTTGATACCGATAATAACTATATGTTGTCTGCTGATGAGAAAGCGGCTGTTACGTCAATGAATCTTGACGGCCTGGGCATTTCTTCGCTGAAAGGGCTCGAGCTGTTCGGCAATCTGATCTCTCTTTCTTGCACCGATAATGATATGAACGAGATAGATCTGTCCGGACTCGGACAATTAGAGTATCTGGATTGCAGCGGTAACAATTTTGCGATGATAAATATTACCGCTTGCCCGAACCTCGTTGACGCTGTTATCAATGGTGAGATTTCAGAGAGCGACGAAACCGTCACTTATACGCTGAATGCTTTTGGATTGACGGTAGATAAGAACGTTATCATCCATACCGGTAATTCGGCATTTGATCAGGTTGTGATGATCAATGAAGAAAATTTCCCGGATGAATGGTTCCGCAATTTTGTTACGCAATTCGACCTGGACGGCAGCGGCTCGTTCGACATTGAGGAATTAGCTGCGGTTAAGGAAATGTTTATCAATTACGAATACAATTATGAGTCTTCTGTACAGTTATCATCGATAAAAGGAATTGAATTTTTCTTCAACTTGGAGGAGTTGAATATTTCATGTAACCCTTGTGATAATGATGGTGATGGATGGGTTGAAACAAATGACCTGTACTTTGATGAAACTAATTTGAGTCAAAACACGAAACTTAATAGGGTTGTAACTGAGTATATTAATTTTGAAAGCTTAAATCTGAACAAGTTGCTTTTGTTAAATACATTAATGATTTCAAATGGAGGTTGCTCTGAACTTGATCTATCAAAAACCCCAAATATTGAAGCGCTAGAATTATATAATTCCAGGTTTGATAGCCTTGATATTTCTGCGTTAGATTCACTTAATTATCTAAATATTATGGGCTGTTCATTAACCGTTGATATTTCCGACAATCTCCGTCTTCTTGAGATTCTGTTTTATTATGACAGAAGCGAATATGTTGAGACAATTCCTGATCTCAACGGAGGTGAAAGAGAGTACCCTGTTTTCCATATTTATGTTGAAAATGAAGATGTTATATCGTTTTTAATTGAACAAGTTACGGATATAGTTGTAAGTATTTCTGTTGATGAAACTATTTTCGATGATGCTGCATTTTTGAATTATATCATTGAAAATATAGATTCAGACAATAATGGCATTTTAAATTTTGAAGAGATAGATGCTGTTCAGGAAATAAGTGTTGAGAATGCTTCTAACCTTAATGGAATAGAGTATTTCCATAATTTAAAGCTGCTGGATTGTACAAGTTGCTCTCTCACAAACCTTGATTTCTCGCATAATCCGAAGCTGGCCAATGCTGTTGCCTACGGTCAAAGAACCGAGTCTGACGGTATTGTCACGTATTCATATGAAGATGCAATTTTGATAGTTCGAAGCGACGTTGAAATATACACCGGCATACCGTATTATGACAATCGCATAATCATCAACGAAGCGAACTTCCCGGACGCGAATTTCCGTGAGTTCGTGAAATCATTTGATTTAAATGGCGACGGCGGGCTTGTTCAGGCGGAGCTCGATGCCGTTACCGCAATCGTCGCAGACGGACTTGGAATCGAGTCGCTTGTTGGAATCGAGTTCTTCGCTAACTTGACTTCTCTCTCATTAGCCGAAAACAACCTCACCGAATTCGATATTGCCGCTTTCTCGAATCTGACGTATTTGAACTTAAGCGGTAATCTTATCGAGAATCTCGATCTTTCTTCACATATCGGATTTGCTGAAGCTGTCGCTTACGGTACTCGCACCGTGATCGACGAAAGCGTCCGTAACGAAAAAGACGGGTTCGTGCTTATCACTGACAGCAACGTGGCGCTTTATACCGGCATACCGTATTATGACGATCGCATAATCATCAACGAAGCAAACTTCCCGGACGCCAATTTCCGTGAGTTTGTAAAATCGTTTGATCTCAACGGTGACGGCGGGTTTGTACAGGCCGAGCTTGATGCAGTAACTGAAATGATTGCTGCTGATCTCGGAATTGAGTCACTTGGCGGAATCGAGTTCTTTACGAACCTTTCATATTTGGATTGCAGCGGAAACCTTTTCGAGGCCCTTGATATTTCATTCAATCAGGGATTTGCAGAAGCTGTTGCTTATGGTACACGCACAGTTGCTGACGAAAAAGTGACATACGAAAAAGACGGATTCGTACTTATTGCTGACAGCGCAGTCATATTTCATACAGGAATTCCAGGGTATGATGAACGCCTTATACTCAGCGCGGCATTTTTCCCGGACGAAATTTTCTGCGAATATCTGCGTGCCTTTGACCTTAACGGCGACGGCGCTTTAACTGATCATGAAGTCGAACTCGTAACCGAGATCAACGTTGACGGACTGGGTGTAAATTCTTTTAAAGGCATTGAATATTTTGCTAACCTGCAAGTGCTTTCGTGCCGTGACAATAACCTCGAAGCGCTTGATATTGGCGCTAACGTATTACTTAAGGAACTTCATTGCGAAGGCAATGCAATTGCATCGATATTTGTGGGCAATACTCCCGGATTGGAGACAGTTCTCAGAAGCGCGGCTCCGACGTCAATTGATGGCGTGGTTACGTACAGTTTTGGCTCCGGCTGCATCTCCGCTTCGGCTGAGACGGTTATTCTTACCGGGGACGATAATTTCGACGACAGGCTTCCTGTCGATGAAGCGCATTTCCCGGATGCTAATTTCAGAGCGTATATAGTCGAACAGTTTGGCCTGGTTGACCGTATGTATCTGTTTAAATCAGAATATACTACCTTGGAACATATGGACGTTAACAGCAGAAATATAGCTACGCTGCGCGGAATAGAATACTTTACAGGATTGAAAACGCTTTACTGCTTTGAAAACCAGCTGACTGAATTGGATCTTTCAGCTAACACGTTGCTTGAAGAACTTTTCTGCCCCGTTAACCAGCTTACAACATTGGATCTCTCTGCTAATACGTTGCTGAAAACGCTTACCTGCTATAACAATCAGCTTGCAGAATTGAATCTTTCAAAGAATACTATGTTGACAAACCTCGATTGCGCTAACAATCAGCTATCGGCACTGGATCTTTCTGCTAATCATCTACTTGAGTCCATTGACTGCAAGAATAACCGATTATTAGAATTAGATTTAGATGGATTATCTGAAATAAATACTATAGCCTGTTCAAATAATCTCTTTAAAATCCTTGATTTAAGTGGCAAAGAAAAGCTTGTTAGCTTGTATTACGAGTCTGAATTACTCGAGTCTTTAATTATTGACGGTTGTTCGTCTTTAACCTATTTACCGGCTAATACAAATGGTTCTCTTATCACATTCAGCGCCAGAAATTGCACTTCACTTGCATATGTGGCTCTTTATAACAACTTACTTGAATCGATTGACTTAACAGGATGCACTGCACTTACAAGTCTTGATGTTTCATATAACCAGCTTACTGAACTTGATTTGAGCGGCTTGTCTATGTTAAGCGATGTAGGTTGTTATAATAATAAGATAAAAAATATACGTCTTGAAGGATGTGATTCATTAGCAAATTTAAATGCATCTAATAATAAACTGAAAGAATTAGACTTGCTAGATTGCACAATGCTTAGACAAGTATATCTTTGGAGTAATACTACTCAAATTGAAATCGATATAAGCGAGTGCACTTATTTACGCAATGATTATCTTAAAGGAAGAAGTGTTATACATGGTAATTGTACCGTCTACACCGGTGTCGAAGTCAACGAACAAAATTTCCCGGATGCTATTTTCCGCAATTATATTTCGACCACTGTCGATACCAACGGCAGTACAATTTTAAGCCGTAAAGAACTGAATCGAATCGAATCTATTGACCTGGTTAATGCTGGGATATCGTCTTTTGAAGGACTCAAACACCTTGACAGAGTAGTCTCTTTGAGAGTAACCGGAAACCCGATTGATACGCTTGATTTAGTGGGTCTAGAAAGATTGGCCGTATTGATATGCCAGGATACGAACGTAACTGAACTCGAGATATCCGATTGCCCGAACCTTGTTGACGCATACGTAAACGGAACGGTTTCTTCTGAGAGCACGACATACATCACTTACGATTCTGATTTCGGATATCTTGCAATCAACCGATCGGTCGTTATAAATATGGGTATCCCGATTGACGCCGAACATTTCCCGGATGATAATTTCAGGTCATATGTACGGAATGCATTTGACCTCAATACGAACGGCTATCTTGGGCAGACCGAAAGGGATAGAGTGAAGAATATAGAAATATACGGCAAAGGAATTGCAAGTATAGAAGGGATCTCCTATTTTAAAAATACTACATATATCTATTGCCTTTATAACCAGATCAGTGAGATGGATCTAAGTGCTCTTTCCGAATTGACAGTCTTGAATTGTGAAGGCAACTCGCTCACCGCTCTTGATCTCAGCGCAAACAAAAAACTTGTCACACTTAGCTGTAATCACAACGCTATTGTAGAACTCGATCTAAGTCATAATACTGAGTTAAATACTTTATCTTGCTACGGAAATGGTATGACAAAGCTTGCAATACTTAATTGCTATAAGCTGATTGAGGCAATCAGGGAAGGCGAAAAAACACCGGGCGATGAGTATGATTATTTCTACTATAATTTTGACGGCGAAGGTGTTTCTCTCTGGCTCGACAAAACGCTGAAGATCAGCACCGGCAAGGAGCCTGCATACATTTATTCTCTTTCTTCAACGCTTAACGGCACGGTAGAAATGAACGCATACTTTGTTCTTCCGGATTTCATATTAGAAGACTCCGGTGCGTACGTTAAATTCTCGAAAGACGGCAAAGAGAAAATCGTGATGGTTGCTGACGTGCTGAATGCTACAAAGGTGATTTATGGTGCGCTTTGTTACAAATTCAGTAATGAAATTGTAGCGAAAGAATTCCACGACATTGTCAACGTTAAGCTGTTTGACAGCACCGGTCGTTCAATACAGATAATATCTTATAGCGGAGTAGACTATGGCACAGACGGTTATCCTTATCCGTTATCTAGGTACTTGCAAGGTGTCGAGAAGAGTACTGACGAGAATATGAGAAATCTTGCACGCGCAATGCTGGATTATGGTTCTGCCGCACAGCTCTACTTCAATTACAACGTGGATGATTCGATCGTTGTTACGAACGCGGTATCAAGTATTCAGTATTCTGAGTTTGATCCATATGAATTGGTCAAATCTGACGATGCTGATAAACCCGATGGGTTCGTAAGTAATCAGTTCTCTTTGGTCCTGGAAGGCGACACCGCGCTGAAAATGTATTATGTCTTCGACGCGGGATATGATCCATTCTCGTATCAGTACTATATAGATGGCGAGGCGGCGGTGCTGCATAAAGACGGTTCTAAATATTACTTGGTCGTTGAGAATATCGTGGCGAAAAAGCTTGATATTGCACATGAGTTTACGATTTCTGACGGCAATAAATCTTACTCTATAATAAGCAGCGCACTGTCTTATGCGAGAAGTCTCGCAGGATTGAGTGATACTAACAAACAGAATTTAGGTAAGGCTATATTACTGTATAACCGTATGGCTAAAGATTATTTTAATAGTCTGTCTAACTAATATTAAGGAGGTAAACGCTATGAAATCGGAATATGAAAATGCATACTTAGAAGTTGTTGAATTCTGGTCTGAAGATGTTGTTGTCACCAGCGGAGATGACGAAACTGAGATCATCCCAGCATAGTAATCGCTTCTATAATGCCGGAGGCTGGCAACGTTCAGCCTTCGGCTTTTGCCCTTTTGCCCTCTGGAACGCTTAAAATGGCCCCAGGGGGCGTTTTTGTTGCCCGGAGGGGAAAACTATACTCCGGGAGAGGAAAGTGGCGCAGAAGGGCAGGGAGAGGGCAAATTGCAAATGGCAAATGGCAAGTGGCAAATGGTAAATGACAAATGGCCACGATAGCGATAAGACTGCTGAGAAATGTATCGTTCCGGATCCACTCGTAGTTAATTATAAAAACTATTGTCGCCGTTGCTATAATGGCATATCTTTGATGTAGGAGGTTTAATATGGCAAACACATATGGATATGTCAGAGTATCAACATTGGAACAAAATGAAGACAGGCAATTGACGGCGATGGCCGCAGCCGGTGTTGCAGATGGCAATATTTTTATTGACAAGCAATCCGGCAAAGATTTTGACAGGCCGCAATATCTCAAAATGGTTGCTAAGCTCGAGGCGAATGATCTGATAGTTATTCTCAGCATTGATCGTCTGGGGCGAGATTACGAGGAGATCCAGAGGCAATGGCGTGTCCTCACAAAAGAAATTGGCGTAGATATTTGTGTGTTGGATATGCCGCTGCTTGATACTCGCAAAGGAAAAGATTTACTGGGAACTTTTATTGCCGACATTGTACTGCAGATCTTGTCGTTCGTCGCGCAGACAGAGCGCGAAAATATTAAAAGGCGGCAAGCGCAGGGCATAGCGGCTGCGAAGGCAAGAGGTGTAATGTTCGGACGGCCAAGACTTGAATCGCCTAATGATTTCACGGATCTGATTAAAGACTGGGAAAACGGAACAGTTTCAACCAGCGAGGCACTTAAGCGATGCGGATTCAGTGAGGCAACATTTTATAGACGGCGGAAGCAACTGATGGCGGAATGAAAAAACATCAAAATGTAGACTTTTTGACTACTTTTCGCCTATACCATTGTATATGGTTTAGATAATAATTGCAATATATTTTTTTTGCGCTTTTAGTGTTTAACAATTATTTTTCGCAACACTATTTGCTTTTCTTTATTGTTTGAAATGTTTTATTCTGTCTATTGCTTATTCTTTTTTACTGTCAAAAAGTCTACTTTATGACGGTATGATCTTATCCGTTGAAACCATAAAAGTCATAAGAAAGGAAAAAAGCACAATGGAAACCCCAAAACAGGAATATATCGAAACAAAAATCGAAATAATCTTTATGGAGAATGGCGATATAGTCATGACTTCCGGCAACCTGCTCGAACCGGATCTGTAATAACCTTAAGTTCTCATCATTTAAAAAGGAGAATCGTACTATGAAAAAAAGAATAATTATATTGACCGCAATTGTTGCAGTAATAGCAATTGCGTGTTTTGTTGTACCTAGAGCAATTGCCGAGACATCTGATCCATCGACTACAATTGCCGGGCATAACCTTTCGCTAGAAGACAGAATCAACATTGTGTACTACGTTACGTCTCATGATGTTCCGAGCAATGCCGAAGAAGGCGTCCTTATCTGGATCAACGAGCCTGAAATATATGCGTATGGTACAGAAGATTACAAGATAACAAGCTTTCAAAAGAGCGGTCAATACAAATTATTCTACTTTAACGGTCTTGCGGCGAAACAGATAAACGACGAAGTCAAAGCAATGTCATACGTAAAAGTTGGGGACGATATTTATTGCAGTGATATAGATACCTACAGTATTGCGACTTACTGCTTCAAAAAAATGGATTCGACTACTCTCGGTAAAGATGGTGTGACAACGCTCGGAACCGTCGTAAAGGACATTCTAAAGTACGGAACGGTCTCTCAAAAATATTTCGGCTATAATACTGAAAATCTCGCATACGACGTAGAAGATCATACTATTGATTCATGTTTTGTTGACAGCGATGGACATCTTATAATTAATTATTCAACGGGCGAATCTGTGGATGTTGGCAACGTTCGCGGAGATCCGGGACAATCCGCGTACGAACTGGCAAGAGATATGGCTGGATTTACAGGAACACAGGAAGAATGGCTTCAGTCTCTTAAAGGCAGCGACGGCGTCGGTATCGAAGATATTTCGGTCAACAGCGACGGAGAACTTGTTTTTACTATGAGCGACGGGTCAACAAAGTCTGTTGTTCTTCCCGGCACCAGTTCTGCAGATACAAACAGTTTCATTTTCCATCTTCTTGAGGACGGCACATACGGTGTGAAAGCCGGTACAGCTAAGTTCTACCAGGAAGTTGTAATCCCGTCAACTTATAAGGGCTTGCCGGTGACGATGATTTTAGACAATGCTTTTTCCAACTCTACAGATATTGAATCCATTACGATACCAGACAGTGTGACGAGTATAGGTAATAATGCATTCTCTCATTGCACAAGTCTTGTGAGTATAGAGATACCTAACAGTGTGACAAATATTGGTGATTCTGCATTCTCTCATTGCACAAGTCTTGTGAGTATAGAGATACCGGACAGCGTAATGAACCTTGGCGTTGGTGCGTTCTCTTATTGCACGAGTCTTACAAGCATATCGATACCGGACAGCGTGACAAGTATTAGTAATGAGGTGTTCTTAAATTGTTCAAGTCTTACAAGCATCGAGATACCAGACAGTGTGACGAGTATTGGTGATTGGGCGTTCTCTGGCTGCACAAGTCTTGCAAACATAGAGATACCGGACAGCGTGGCGAGTATTGGTGATTGGGCGTTCTGTAACTGCACAAGTCTTGCAAACATAGAGATACCGGACAGCGTGGCGAGTATTGGTGATTGGGCGTTCTGTAACT
>JAEEGL012796003.1_pt1 | contig 11852 bp, 13 predicted proteins | sample 9134231 | NCBI WGS metagenome assembly JAEEGL01 (sample SAMN16246548, study PRJNA631951) | gut metagenome | biome: gut microbiome; feature: rumen; material: fiber-attached | host: Bos | place: Iran: Karaj | collected 2018-10 | reverse complement strand
GGTCTATCTGGAGGACAGGCTCCGCGGCGCGTTCTCGAAGCTCAATCAGTTCATGCTCAAGTCCACGGCCCCGTCGGACGAATATATGTCCATGTTCCTGTCCCTGCTCGTCATCTGCTGCCTCAGCGGCACCGGCATCTTCGGCGCACTGAACCAGGGCATGACGGGCGACAGCTCTATCCTCATCGCCAAAGCCGTGCTGGACTTCTTCACAGTGCTGGTGTTTGCCACAACGCTGGGCAAATTCTCCGCCGTGATCTGCGTGCCCCAGGCGATCATCTTCTTTGCCCTGTTCTTCTGCGCACGGGCGGTCATGCCGCTCCTCAGCGACGATATGGTGAAGAACTTCTCTGGCATCAGCGGCATAATCAACGCCGCCACTGCCCTGCGCGTTGCGAAGATCAAGGACTTCAAGGTGCTGAACATCCTGCCGGGCATGGTGCTGGTGTTCTTCCTTACGGCGCTCTGGGGCGTACTCTTTTAAAAAACTGTTGACATTTGCAAAAGCAGGTGTTACACTGCTTAAGCCGCTTTGAATGGGCCATCAAGTGAAGCACGCTTCCGCCCCCGACAGCGAGACTCTGACAAACGAGAGGTGAAAACAGAAATGACAGCTATCATCGAAACAGGCGGTAAGCAGTACCGCGTCAGCGAGGGCGACGTTATCTTCGTGGAGAAGCTGGGCGCCGAGGCTGATGAGACCGTGACCTTTGACAAGGTCCTCGCCATCGTGGACGGCGAGAACGCCACCTTCGGCGCTCCCACCGTGGCCGGCGCAGCCGTGACCGGCAAGGTCGTGAAGAACGGAAAGGGCAAGAAGATCTACGTCTACAAGATGCGTCCCAAGAAGGGGTACCGCAGGAAGACGGGTCACAGACAGCCCTATACGAAGGTCCAGATCGAGAGCATCACTGCCTGAGCCGGACCGTAACCTTGAAAATGGAGGTGTAAGCACTATGGCACATAAAAAGGGAATGGGCTCCACCCAGAACGGACGCGACAGCAAAAGTAAGCGCCTCGGCCCGAAGCGGGCGGACGGCCAGTTCGTTCTCGCCGGCAACATCCTCGTCCGTCAGCGCGGCACGAAGATCCATCCCGGCACCAACGTGGGCATCGGCAGCGACGACACCCTGTTCGCTCTGAAGGACGGCACCGTCCGTTTCGAGCGCCTGGGCAAGGACCGCAAGAAGGTCTCCGTCTACGAGATCGCCCAGTAAGGTATGAGTTCAAAAAAGCCTCCGGCTTTCTGCCGGAGGCTTTTTGCGTTCTTTTCGGCGGGAGACGACCGCTGGATCACTCCTCCGCCTGTCCCGCCTCGCGCAGGAGCTCCTCGGCGGAGACGCCGTAAAGCCTTGCCAGGGAGATGAGGTTCGAGGTGGAGGGATCGGCCGCGCCGGTCTCCCACTTGGAGACGGCCTGGCGGTTGACGCCCAGCGCCTCCGCGACGAATTCCTGGGGCATTTTGCACCGGGTGCGGTTTTCCCGCAGCGCCTCCGCCAAAGAGCGGCGCACCGTCTGCTTTTCCTCCCGCGCGGGGGCGCTTTTGATGTATCTCCGCAGGATGCGGATGATGAGGATCACCACGTAAACAAAAAGACTCAGGGGGATGACGGATAGGATAACGAACAGGCCTGTTGTAATAGCGTGAGAATCCATATTCCTGCCTCCTTTCTGTCCGGATCATACTCGTTTTTTCCGGTTGCTTCCACCAATTATCCCGCAACTTCCGGCAGCTGCGGAAAGAAAACGCTGTTTTGGACAGACGGCTGATACAGATATATCCGATCATATCATGCCCGCGGGAGGATAGCAACTGCTATGAAAACAGGCGCCCGGCAGCTCATGGTCTGTGGCGGGGAGTACCAGAAAAATACTGTTGCAATTTCAGGTTTTGATGTTACAATATGCCTGTATGGAAAGTACATAAGAATGTATGTACGATTTTTAGATGGAGGTAATCTTAAATGGCTTTTAGAATCGACAAGGAAAAATGTGTTGGCTGCGGTCTCTGTGCGGACACCTGCCCCCAGGGCATCATCAGTGAGGAAGACGGACACTACGTCATCGACGAGGAATCCTGTGTCAGCTGCGGCGCCTGCGCCGGCGAGTGCCCCCAGGAGGCTATTGCTGAGGCTTAAGATATGGCACACAGGATCAGTGAAAATTGCGTAGCCTGCGGCGCCTGTGCCGAGACGTGCCCTATCAACGCGATCACAGAAGGGGACGGCATCTTTGTCGTCGACGAGGCAGAATGCATAGACTGCGGCGCCTGTGAAGGCGCCTGCCCCGTAGAAGCGATCCGGGAAGCATAAGCTTTCACTTCCGCAATACAGCGGCCCGCCGAAAGGCGGGCCGTTTGCGTAATCCATCAATGACCTTTGGAGGAGAGAACATGACTGACGAGCTTTGGCCGGGAGGGCCGCGATTTATGAGGAGCGGCAGCGCCTTCAAGCTGGGAACGGATTCGGTGCTGCTGGCTGATTTCGCCTCGGGCACGGGGGCAAAGCGGGTCTTTGACCTGGGCTGCGGCTCCGGAGTCCTGGCGGTGCTGCTGGCCTGGAGCGATCCCGGCATCACGCTGGTGGACGGGGTGGAGATCCAGCGACAGGCGGCCACTCTTGCGTCCGTCAACGCGGAGATGAACGGCCTGGCTTCCCGGGTCCGCATTACCGCGGGCGACCTGCGGGAGCACCGGGACCTGTACGACGCGGGGGACTATGATCTCGTAGTGTCGAACCCGCCGTACTTTGCCGAGGGCAGCGGCTACACATCCGATAACAAGGCGGCAGCCATCGCCAGAGACGAGCGGAGCTGCACCATCTCCGACGTGTGCCGGGCGGCGGCGTATCTCACCCGGTGGGGAGGACGGTTCTGCCTTGTCCACCGGCCGGAGCGGCTTTCGGAGGTGTTCTGTGTCCTGACGGCAAATGGGCTGGAGCCAAAGCGGCTTCGCATGGTGCAGTACCGGGCAGACGCCGCGCCCAACCTCGTCCTCATCGACGCGAGACGGGGCGGTAAGCCGGGGCTGGAGATCATGGCGCCCCTCATTATGACGGATGAGACCGGCGCGGACAGTCCGGAGATCGCGCGGATCTACCACAGGAGCGGCCAATGAGCGGGCGGCTTTTTCTTGTGGGGACACCCATCGGGAACCTGGGGGATCTGTCCCCCCGTGCGGCGGAAATACTGGCGGAAGCGGATTTCATCGCCGCGGAGGATACCCGGGTCACCGTGAAGCTCCTGAATCACCTGGGCATAAAAAAGCCCATGGTCAGCTACTTTGAGCATAATCGCGCCGCCAGCGGCGAAAAGATCCTGGAACGGCTCAAGGCGGGGGAGACCTGCGCCCTGGTCACCGACGCGGGCATGCCCGCAATCAGCGATCCCGGCGAGGACCTGGTCGCCCAGTGCGCCGAAGTGGGGATCGAGATCGCCGCAGTTCCCGGTCCCAGCGCGGTGGTGACGGCGCTGGCTCTCTCCGGGCTCCCCACCGGGCGCTTCACCTTTGAGGGCTTTCTCTCCACCGCGAAGCGCAGCCGCTTCGAGCATCTGGAGGAACTGCGGGACGAAAAACGCACCATGGTGTTCTATGAAGCGCCCCATAAGCTGCTCCTGACCCTGAAAGACATGCTCGCCGTATGGGGCGACAGGCGCATCGCGCTCTGCAGGGAGATGACGAAGCTCCATGAGGAGACGGTGCGCACCACCCTTGCGGAGGCGGCAGCCGTGTACGAAGCGGAGTCGCCCCGGGGCGAGTTCGTGCTGGTCGTCGAGGGCGTGACGGAGACGAGGGAGGAAGCGTACACCCTGTCCGACGCGGCGGAGCTTGTGGAGCGGTACCGGCTGGAGGGCATGAGCCTGAAGGACGCGGTGAAAAAAGCCTCCGCCGTAACGGGGCTTGCCCGGAACGCGGTATACGACGCCGCGGTAAAACAGGATCAGAGCAAAGACTGAAAAAGCAGAACAAACGGCGGCGCGGACAGACTTCCGCGCCGCCGTTCATTTTTCCCGGGGCCGTGCCAGCAGCGCCGCAATGAGGCCGAAGAGCACGGCGGCGGCCAGGCCACCCGCGGCAGCGGTGAAGCCGCCGGTAAACGCGCCGATGAGGCCGCGCTCCGCCACAGCCTTCTTTACTCCCTGGGCCAGCGCGTTCCCGAAGCCGGTGAGGGGAATGGACGCCCCTGCGCCGGCCCAGTCGGCAAAGGGACCGTAGATGCCCAGCGCTCCCAGCACCACGCCCGCCACCACGTAGCTCGTCAGGATGCGGGCGGGGGTCAGATTCGTCCTGTCGATGAGGATCTGTCCCACAGCGCACAGTGCCCCGCCCACGGCGAAGGCTTTCACATATTCCATCAGCATGGCTTTACCTCCCCGATGAGATCGCCACTGCGCAGTAGATGCCGGGGATGGACTGCCCCTGCTGGCTGGAGACGGTGGACAGCAGCGCTCCCGTGGCGCAGAAAAGCACCCTGCGCAGTCTGCCTGCCAGAAGCTCCGGCAGGATGTGGCCGCAGAGAATCGCGGCGCTGCATCCGCAGCCGGAGCCGCCGGCGTGCACGTCCTGCCGCTTCCGGTCGAACATCATCACGCCGCAGTCCCTGTGGACGGGGGATATGTCCGTCCCGTCCCGGGCAAACAGGTCCCGGAGCAGATCGGACCCCACGGCCCCCAGGTCGCCGGTGAAGATCCGGTCGTAGCCGCCGGGCTCCAGGCCCAGGTCCTCCAGGTGGGCGGATATCGTATCGTAGGCGGCGGGGGCCATGGCCGCGCCCATGTTGTTCGCATCCCGGATGCCGGGGTCCACGATCCGCCCCGCGGTGACGTGGGTGACGCGCGGTCCGGCGCCCGTTTGGGAGAGGATCACCGCCCCCGCGCCCGTGACTGTCCACTGGGCGGTGGGCGTGCGCTGGCCGCCGTATTCCAATGGCAGGCGGAACTGGCGCTCCGCGCTGCAGAAGTGGGAGGAGGTCACCGCCGCCGCCCGCCGGGCAAAGCCGCCTGAGACGGTCATGGCCGCCAGGGCCATGCTCTCCGCCATGGTGCTGCACGCGCCGTACACCCCGAAAAACGGCACGTTCAGCTCCTTGAGGCCGAAGGTGGAGCCGATGCACTGGTTGAGCAGATCCCCGGCGAACACGCAGTCCAGCTCCTCCGGCCGGAGCCCCGCCTTTTGAAGCACCAGCTCCATGGCGGTCCGCTGGAGCCTGCTCTCCGCCTGCTCCCAGGTCTTTTCCCCGAAAAACGAGTCCTCGATCCGCAGATCGAAACAGTCCCCCAGGGGCCCCTGTCCCTCCTTTTTTCCCACGGCGCTGGCCGCGGCAGTGATCACGGGCGGCTCCGGGAGCACCGCCGTGCGCTTCCCGATGCGATTCATCATGCTGTCCCTCCGCGTTTTTTGGTTAGTGTCTGCAGCGGATCGGGAATTATGCAAAAAAGACCGCCCGCAGCTTGCTGCGGGCGGTCCTTTGAGATCGGCTGCGGGAAGATCCGGGTACTGCCTTGTCCAGCCCCGCGCTTCATCCTGCCGGGGAATTGGAAAAATACGACAGAAGCTCCTCCGGATCCGTGATCCTGCTCTGCGGTCTGTCGGCGGAGTACACGGAGCCCTCGGCCAGATCAAAATGAAATCCCCGAAACTCTCCGCCGGAGTAGTTAAGCGTCAAAAAAAGGTAATCATCATTCGGATAAGTGTATTTCCGCGACAGCACATGGCGGGTATGTACCCGTGACAGCATGTCGAGCAGGGCCTGCTTTTCTTCGGCGGAGGAGACCTTGACATATTCCCCCGTTTTGCCCGTGAACACGGATATCACCACGTTCTCCGGCTCGGCTTTCGGCAGATCGAGGCTCTGCTCCCGCGTGTAGATCAGCAGCGCGGCTGCCGCGACGATCACAACGGCCGCGATGATGATAATTGACAGATGTGAACGTTTTTTCATTTTCCTTCCCCCCGTTCTGTGACAGCGTTTTCGCCCCCACCGTTACGAATACATTTTTCCGGCCGGTTTTGTCGGGAAAACTGTGACATTTCTGCCGCGCTTTCAGTCAGGCTCGGTGACGCGGCGGCGCGAGGCCGTTCTTCATAACTCTAGTATAATGTATGACCGGGGAATGTCAACACCATTCCCTGTGATCATACGCTTGTCAGAGGGGGTTTTTACGGTTATAATAGGGGAAAGCGCGCCCGGATTGTCGGGCGGATCGAGGATCACGGAGGATATGACAATGATACTGCTTACCGGAGGAGCCGGGTATATTGGCTCCCACACGGCTGCCGAGCTGATGGAGCGCGGGCGGGACGTGATCATCGCGGACGATTTTTCCAACTCCAGCCCCCGCGTCATCGACCGGCTGGAACGCATCTGCGGCAGGCGGCCCGCCGTGTTTGAGGCGGATGTGTCGGATCACAGCGCCATGGAGGAGCTGTTCCGACGGGAAAAGATCGAGGCGGTCATCCACTTCGCCGGGTACAAGGCGGTGGGGGAGTCCGTACAGAAGCCGGTGCAATACTACAAAAATAACCTGGGCTGCACCCTGAACCTGCTGGAGCTCATGGCGGAGCACGGGGTGAAAAGCATCATCTTTTCATCCTCCGCCACCGTTTACGGACCGGAGGCGATCCCCCCCTACACGGAGGATATGCGCACGGGGCCCTGCGCCAATCCCTACGGCTGGTCCAAGCTCATGTCGGAGGCGATCATCCGCGGCGCGGCAACGGCCCGGCCGGAGATGTCCGCCATGCTGCTTCGGTACTTCAACCCCATCGGCGCGCACCCCAGCGGACTCATCGGGGAGGACCCCAGCGGCATCCCCAACAACCTGATGCCTTATATCACCAAGGTGGCCGTTGGAAAGCTGGAGCGGCTGAACGTGTTCGGAGACGACTATCCCACCCCCGACGGGACCGGCGTCCGGGATTATATCCACGTATGCGACCTGGCGGCGGGCCACGCCGCGGCGCTGGACTGGTGCGAGACCCACACCGGCGCGGACATGGTGAACCTGGGCACCGGCCGGGGCTATACCGTGCTGGAGGTGGTCCGCGCTTTTGAAAAGGCCAGCGGCATCCCCATACCCTATGTGATCGCGCCCCGGAGAGACGGGGATATCCCCGTGCTCCTGGCGGATACGAAGAAGGCGGAAAGGGTGCTGGGCTGGACGGCAAAGCACGGGATCGAGGATATGTGCGCCGATTCCTGGCGCTGGCAGAAGTGCAATCCCGAGGGGTATGCCACCGGGTATTAGGCAAATCCTGCAACATCTGACTTTTATTGTTGCAAATTTATACTGGGTCGTGTATAATCATTTAAAATACGTCCCGGCCGCATACGCGGCAGGGCGAAAGAAAACTAATAAAGACAGGAAGGATATGAAAATGAAAAAAGCTATTGCAGTCATCCTCGCAGTCGTCATGGTGCTCTCCCTCGGGCTGACAGCCTGCGGCGGAGGCGGCACGAAGGTCAACATGGCCACCGGCGGCACCTCCGGCACCTATTACGGCTTCTCCGGCGTTGTGGCCCAGGTCCTCAACGGTAAGCTCAAGGGCACGCTGAACATCTCTGTTGAGTCCACCGGCGCCTCCAAGGCCAACATCCAGCTCATCGACAGCGGTGCGGATCAGCTGGCCATCGTGCAGAACGACGTCATGTACTACGCCTACACCGCTACCGACATGTTTGAGGGTGAGAAGCCCATCACGAACTTCTCCGCCGTCATCTCCTGCTATCCCGAGGTGGTGCAGATCATCGCCAACAAGAGCATCACCTCCATCGCGGATCTGAAGGGCAAGAACGTCTCCGTGGGTGACGCGGGCTCCGGCACCGAGTTCAACGCCAAACAGATCCTCCGGGCTTACGGCATCGAGTTCTCCGACATCAACGTGTCGAACCTCTCCTTCGCCGACTCCGCCGACTCCATCAAGAACGGCACCATCGACGCGGCCTTCGTCGTGGCCGGTACGCCCACCACGGCCGTCACCGAGCTTTCCACCAGCTATGAGTTCAACCTCCTGGAGGTGGACGACGAGCATGTGGCCGCCCTCCAGAAAGAATACGGCTTCTATGCCAAGGTCACCGTCCCCGGCGGCACCTACTCCTGCGTTTCCGCGGATAAGCAGGCCGTGGCGGTCATGGCCACCATCATCGCCTCCAACTCCCTGAGCGAGGACGTGGTGTATAAGTTCGTCAAGGCGCTGTTCGACAACAAGAATGAGATCGCCCAGGGCCACACCAAGGGCGCGGAGCTGGATCCCGCCACCGCGGTCTCCGGTATCTCCATCCCGTTCCACCCCGGCGCTGAGAAATACTATAAGGAAATTGGCGCGCTCTAAACAGCACGCTGGCGCTGTGACCGGTGCGGGGCATCCTTCCCGCCCGGTCAGAAGGGCGCCGATAATAGTTTCGATTGCTGTAGCCGCAGCGCTTCTTGCCGTTGCGGTTACAGTTATTCTCCTGCGTCCCGGGCGTCTCATTCTCTCCGACGCCGACACGGGGGAGATCTATCTGGAGCGTCCCCTTCCGGGGGACGGCGCGTTTTCCGTCACCTTCGTCCACTCTGTGAACCGTTCGCCCGTCAGCGACGTGTACCGGGTGCGGGGGCGGCGCATATTCCTCACCGGCACCGTGTACTACGGTTTCGGAGCCGGCGTGCCCACGGAACTGGAGCCGGGGGAGAGCCTCTCCTACGGGGAGGAGGGTGAGATGATCATCACCGGCATGGATACGGAGATGACCCGCCTTGTCTACGTGGTGGGGACGGTGTCCGACCATGTGCTTCGGATCGGAGGAGAGGAGATCAGCCTGCGGGATTCCTGCGGGCGGAACAGCCGGGTGCTTTTCACCGTGAGATAACCCGGATACGGGGAGGTATGAAGCTTGTCCGACAATAAGGATTTGAGGGACGATCTGCCTGAGACCGAGGCGGAGCCTGAGTTTGAAACGGGCACGGCCGAAGATGTTCAGGCCATCATGGAAAAATACGACAGGGAGTCCAACACCCGCGTATATCAGGGTGTACCCCGTATTTTCGTGCGTTACTTCTGCGTGTTCTTCGCGCTGTACTGCATGTTCATCAATTTCATCGCCAACTGGGAGGCGCGCATCGAGCGGGCGTCCTTCGTGGGCCTTGTGATACTGCTTATTTTCCTGATCTTTCCCGTCAGGAAAAAGAGCAAAAAGAAACCGAACTACATCCCCTGGTACGATATCGTCCTGGGACTGCTGGGCGGGATCGCGTACTTCTATTTCGTGTTCAACTGCAATGCCATCATCGCCCACGGCATCAAGCTCTCGGGCTTTGAGGTGGCGCTCGGCGTCATCGGCGTGCTCGTCACGCTGGAGGCGTGCCGCAGGAGCGTGGGCATCCCCATCGTGGTGGTGGCCGGACTCTTTATCATCTACACACTGACGCAGAAGCCCTTCGCCGTGAACGTGTATAATCTCTTCTACACCACGGAGGGCGTCATCGGAACGCCCATCCGCGCCTGCTCCACGTTCATCGTGCTGTTTGTCATTTTCGGCGCGTTCCTGGAGCGGACGGGGATCTCCAGCTTCTTCATCGATCTGGCAAACTCCATCGCCGGCGCCTCCTCCGGCGGCCCGGCAAAGGTTGCCGTTATCTCCAGCGCCCTGTGCGGCATGGTCTCCGGCTCCTCCGTGGGCAACACGGTGACCACCGGCAGCATTACCATCCCCCTGATGAAGAAGAACGGTTATCGGGGCGAATTCGCCGGCGCGGTGGAGGCCGCCGCGTCCACCGGCGGCCAGATCATGCCCCCCATCATGGGCGCGGCCGCCTTCCTGATGGTGGAGTATTCCGGCTATGAGTACAGCTCCATCGTGGTGCGGGCCATCCTGCCTGCGGCGCTGTACTTCACCGGCATCTTCATCATGGTCCATCTGGAAGCGAAGAAAATGGGGCTCAAGGGCCTGCCGAAGGATCAGATCCCCCATTTCCTGAAACTGTTTATCCGTAGCGGATACCTGCTGCTGCCGCTGGCGGTGCTGGTATACCTCATCATCACCCGCACCATGGCCATGGCGGCCATTATCGCCACCGCAGTCGCCATCATTGTCAGCATGTTCCGCAAGGAGACGCGGATGAACCTGACGAAGTTCTTCGACGCGCTGGAGAACGGCGCCCGTTCCACCCTGGTAGTGGCGGCGGCCTGCGCCGTGGCCGGCGTCATCGCCTGCGTCATCACCACCACCGGCATCGGCACGATGCTTATCTCCCTTATCGTGGGGATCTCCGGCGGACAGATGTTCATCGCCATGCTGCTCACCATGATCACCTGCATCATCCTGGGCATGGGCGTGCCCACTACGGCGAACTACGTCATCATGGCCACCACCTGCGCCCCCATCCTCATCAAAATGGGCATGGGCACCCTGGCTGCCCACCTGTTCGTGTTCTACTTCGGCATCATCGCGGACATCACGCCTCCGGTGGCCCTGGCGGCCTACGCAGGCAGCGCCATCGCCAAGTCGAATCCCATGAAGACGGCGCTGAACGCGTCCATGCTGGCTATCGCGGCGTTCATCATCCCGTACATATTCGGCTTCAACGAAGCCATGCTGTTCATAGATACCGGCGTGTGGGAGGTCATCCTCATTATCGTCACCTCCTTCGTCGGCCTGTTCGGCGTGGCAGCCGGACTCAAGGGCTGGATGCTCCACCAGATGCCCGTATGGCAGCGCCTTGTAGCCGTCGCCGGCGGAATGCTGCTCATCTACCCCGGCCTGATCACGGATATCGGCGGCCTCGTGGTCGTCGGCGGGATCTTCGTGATCCAGTACCTCACCCGCAAGAGGACTCCGCAGCCGGCATGACGGCAAAGGCGGCACAGCGCCTGTATCCCATATCAAAAACGCGCGTTCCCGGATAACCCGGGAACGCGCGTTTCTATTCAGGTTTTCAGCAGACAGACTCAGTAGGCCACGCCCCAGACGACCATGGCCTTGGCAGGCTTGCCGCACACGGGGCAGGTATCGCCCAGACGCTCCTGCGCGAAGGGCATGCAGCGGGAGGAGACGCCGACCTCGTCCTTCATGCGCATTTCGCACTCCAGATCGCCGCACCACATCATTTTGATAAAGCCGCCCTGCTCACTGATGACCTTCTTTGCCTCCTCCATGGAGGTGACGGCACGGGTATTGTCGTTCAGGTTCTTGAGGGCTTTCTCGTAGAGCTCCTTGTGGACCGTGTCCAGCAGCTCCGGCACCCGCGCCTCGATCCCCTCCAGGGGAACGGTGCGCTTTTCGCCGGTGGCGCGGCTGACGGCCACACACTGACCGGCCTCGATATCCCGGGGACCCAGTTCGATGCGGAGGGGCACGCCTTTCATCTCGTATTCTGCGAATTTCCAGCCGGGGCTCTGATCGGATACGTCGCACTTCACCCGGATGCCGGCTGCCTTCAGCTTTGCCTCCAGCTCCTTCGCCCGGTCCACAACGCCCTCCTTGTGCATGGCGATGGGGATGATGACCGCCTGGATGGGCGCCACCTTGGGGGGCAGCACCAGGCCGTTGTTGTCGCCGTGTGTCATGATGATGCCGCCGATGATCCTGGTGGACATGCCCCAGGAGGTCTGATGGGGATACTTGAGAACGTTGTCTTTATCCGTGAACTGGATATCGAAGGCGCGGGCAAACCCGTCGCCGAAATAGTGGGAGGTGCCGCCCTGAAGAGCCTTGTGATCGTGCATCATGCACTCCACGGTATAGGTGGCCTCTGCCCCGGCGAACTTCTCCTTATCGGTCTTGCGGCCCTTGACCACCGGCATGGCCAGCGCATCGCGGCAGAAGTCGGCATAGCAGTTCAGCTGCTGCTCCGTCTCCGCCTGGGCCTCCTCC
>JAEEGL012480350.1_pt1 | contig 11852 bp, 11 predicted proteins | sample 9134231 | NCBI WGS metagenome assembly JAEEGL01 (sample SAMN16246548, study PRJNA631951) | gut metagenome | biome: gut microbiome; feature: rumen; material: fiber-attached | host: Bos | place: Iran: Karaj | collected 2018-10 | reverse complement strand
TTTCGGGACAGCATTTCTGCTATTGTATGATGGGAGAACCGGGGATGTGAAATCCTGTATGCATGGAGGTGCGGATGCGATGTATGTAGAGAGCTTTACCCTGCCGATTGACAGGGAAGAGGGCATGATTGCGGCGCGGGCGAAGGAAAACGGAGGATGCTACGGCTACGTGGACAACCTCTATCCCTGCCATATGTTCGGCCCGAAGGGCCTTCGTGAGATCAGCTTCCGGAACGTCACCGTCTTCTACGGCGGCAACGGTTCCGGCAAGAGCACGCTTCTCAATCTGATCGCCGCGAAGCTGAACCTGAACCGCGTCGCGCCCTTCAACTCCGGCGAGATGTTCGACCGCTACGCCGAGGCCTGCGAATACACCCTCGGCTATGACGACGAGGGCTTTATCCACCGTATTCCGGACGGCAGCAGGATTATCACCAGCGACGACATCTTCGACTACATGCTCACCGTGCGGACCAACAACGCCGAAATCGCCGAGCAGATCGAGGCCGGGAAAGAGGAGCACAAAAAGCTCAAATACGGGGACACCGTCAAGTTCGGCGGCCTGGAGGACTACGAGGCGCTGCGCATGCAGGTGCTGGCCCGGACGAAGTCCCTCACCCGCAGGCAGTTTATCCGCCGGACGGCCGGCAGGGAGACCAAGCTCAACAGCAACGGGGAGACGGCCCTGAAATACTTTGAGGAGAAGCTCAGGTTCGACCGGCTCTACTGCCTGGACGAGCCGGAGAACAGCATGTCCCCGAAGATGCAGACCGAGCTGAAGCGGATGCTGGAGGAATATGCGAGATACTGCGGCTGTCAGTTCATCATAGCCACACACTCGCCCTTCCTGCTCTCCATGGAGGGCGCGAGGATCTACGACCTGGACGCAGACCCGGTCGAGGTCAGGAACTGGTGGGAGCTGGAGAACGTGCGCATCTGTTACGACTTCTTCCGGGAGCACGAGGAACTGTTCCGCACGGCCCGGTGAGCGGGAGGATATTTGTGGAACGGAGACAAAGAGGAAAGCAGGGACGAAGCGTGAAGTGTCAACTGACGGTTGACCGCAAAGGCAGATAGTTGATGTATACTGTGTACTGTGAGAAAGGGGTGTTTTAAATGACCAAGTTGGAAAAAGCCATTGTATTTGCTGTGGAAGCACATGCCGGTGTAAACCGCAAGGGAAAAACCAGACCGTATATTCTGCATCCGCTGGAGGCAATGACCATTGTAAGCACTGTGACCGAGGATGAGAAAGTGCTGGCTGCCGCAGTTCTGCACGACACGGTGGAAGATACGGAACTGACAAATGCAGACATCAAGGCTGCGTTCGGCAAACGTGTAGCTAAACTGGTTGCCGCAGAAAGCGAGAACAAGCGGGAAGACCAGCCGGCCGAGGCAACCTGGAAGGAGCGGAAACAGGAAACCATAGACCACCTGAAGGGGCTTGAAAGAGATGCCAAGCTGATCTGCCTGGGAGACAAACTCGCGAATATTCGCGAATTGAGCCGGGATTATGCGGATTTGGGTGATGCTCTGTGGGAGCGGTTCAATCAGAAGGACAAGAGAGAGCATGGCTGGTATTATTCCTCTGTCTTTGAAGTGCTCGCGGATGAATTCGGGGATATTCCGGCAATCAGGGAGTATAGAAGGCTGTTGGAAGAGATTTTCGGATAAGAGGTTCAAGGGTAGTAAGAGGAGTGAGAGTGCTGAAAGGAGCGTGCTGAATATGGTGAATTCCTTGGGAAAATATGTAGTGCTGAAAATGAAATCCGTTTGGCTGAAAATCAGGCTGGCGGTGCTCCGCTGTGAGATCGCGGTCATGTGTTTTGCCTGGTGGCTGAGCGGGAATAAGGAAGAAGCATTGAAAACGCTGGCAGCAGCTGATCTGAGATGAAGAGATGATGGCTGTGTCAACTGACGGTTGACCGCAAAGGCAGATAGCCGATGTAAACTGTGTACCGTGAGAAAGGGGGGCTGTGAATGACGAAAATGGAAAAAGCCATCGTGTTTGCGACGAAGGCACATGCCTGCATATGCAGAAAGGGAACGGACAGACCGTATATCCTGCATCCGATTGAAGCAATGTCAATTGTGATGAAGTTTACGGACGACGAGGATCTGCTTGCGGCGGCGGTACTTCACGACACCGTGGAAGATACCGGAGTTACGTTGGAACGCCTTGAAAAAGAGTTCGGCTCCCGCGTGGCATCTCTGGTAGCCTCGGTGAGTAAATACAAGAATGAGGACCTGCCGGTCGATGAGCCCTGGAAAGAGCGGAAACAGGCAACGATTACTCAGCTGAAAAATGCAGACCGCGACACGAAACTTTTGTGCCTGGGCGACAAGCTCGCATATCTGAGGGATTTGTATATGGATCGCGAGGAAGTGGAAGACTTCTGGGAACGGTTCAACCGGAAAGACAGGAGCATGCATGCGTGGTATTACCATGAGATTTGCAAAATCCTGGAGAAAGAGTTCCCGCTTACGTTGGAAATGATGGAGTTTGATGGGTTGATCGGTATTGTTTTTGAATGACCCGCTCCGGAGGAAAAAAGGAGGTGCGGCATGAATAAAATTGAGAAAGCGATCCTGTTTGCGTCAAAAGCGCACGCCGGCCAGTGCAGGAAGGGAACGGACAGACCATATATCCTGCACCCGATTGAAACGATGTCGATTGTTATGCGGCATACTTATGACGATGACGTTCGCGTGGCTGCGGTTCTTCACGACACGGTGGAAAACACCTCCGTTACGCTCGGGCGCATAGAGAAGGAATTCGGTCCCCGCGTGGCGGAATTGGTGGCGTCGGTGAGCGAGGATAAGAGAAAGAAGCTCCCTGCGGAAGCTACCTGGCGGGCAAGGAAGTGGGAAATGATTTTCCGGCTGAGAAAAGCGGACCATGACACGCAGCTGCTGTTTCTGGGAAATAACCTGGCCAATCTGCGCGACCTGAAGCGGGATTACGATAAGGTAGGGGATGAGCTCTGGGAGCGGTTCAACAAGAAGGACAAAGCGGCGCACGCCTGGTACTACTGGGAATGCCTCGAGGTACTCCAAGAAACTTTTGAGTACGAGTACTATGAGGAAACGAACGAATATTATGAACTGGCTGCATCGATATTCGAACGGGAAGAGAGAACAGATTACGGATTTTGAGGACTGAAATCAGTGAAGCCGGACATGCCCGCGGATGAAAGTCAGTCAGGGAACAAAAACAGAATAGAAACAACCATAAAGAGTGCACGAGGGACAAGCCCTGTGACTGCACGGCAACCTGCCGGTTGGCAAGGTGCCAAAGCTTGTACGATGGTAAGACTCAGCCTCTTTGTGGAAAAGCAAGGGGGTAATTTTATGGGAAAAGGCTTTGACACGTTCATGGAAAATCCGTACTGGCGGAGGATCTATGAGGAGGCGCCGACGGAGAAACTGAAGGAGTATTATCGGCTCCGGTTTGACAGCTCCCCTTTTGTCATGGGTGCGGATTATCATGATGGGGAAACGGAGAAACGGCTGCAGGAACTCCTGCTTTCCAGAGATGAGATTGCGTATATCCAAAAATACGCCGGCAGCGGGCAGGCCGGATATTATTACCAGCAGTTCATAGACCGGCTGTCCGGAGAGTACGAGGGATACTGTTTTCCTGCTGCGGCTTTTCAGGTTGAAGAGTGGAACCCGTGGTACAGACCGGTGGTGAACTGAGTGGACAGGAACAAATATGCGGTCTGGGCGTTCGGAGATGAGGACAACAGAAAGCTGCTGGAAGCGTTCAGGAGCAACGGCATCCGTGTGCCTGATGATTGGAAAAGCAGCCGGTTCGTCTGGCGATACACCTACATCGTGGATCCGGAGAAACATTCCGTTGTGCGGGTCTCAGATTATCAGGAAGAGAAGGACCTGATACACCCGGGAACCAAAATGTATCGTACGGATGAATTCATAGAGGAAATCAGTTCTGGCGTTCGCGCTGAAAGAATCTGGAAAAAACTGTACAGGGCGGACGGAACGATTTCCTATGAGGGATTTACCGAGAACGGCAAACCGTACGGTGCGGGGAAAATGTTCTATCCGGACGGCACGACATACCGGGAAGGAATATTCGGGGAAAAAGGTCTGCTCTCGGGTGTTGAATACTACGACAACGGACAGGTTCGATTTGACGGCATCCTGAAATACCATCACGGTTACGGACCGAATTACCCGGTGTACGGGCGCTGCTACTACCGGGACGGAAGGCTGATGTATGCCGGCACGTTTAGAGTGTGCTTTACAGGCAGCCTGTCATATCCCCACGTTGAGGTACCGGCAGACTACGGTACAATCGAACCTGGGGACAGGCCGAGACTTTATTAAACGGAAAAAAGAACTGTCAATCTGCAGTTGACCGCGGATGCCTTTGCGTCTGGTATAGTATGATTGCCGGGGGAGGTTGGGGAAAAGCCGGCTGAGCCCGTGAGAATACGGCAGTTCGACGTCAGAATTTCATAAACGACCATAAAGAGTGCGCGAGGGACAAGCCCTGTGACCGCACGGCAGCCTGCCGGAGGGTAAGGTGCCAAAGCTTGACCGATGGTATGAAACGAAGCCTCTTTATGGAAAATGGAAGGGGCCGCTTTTTTGCTGTCCCTGCAGGGAAGGGAAAATACGGGAACGGACAAAGGAGGTAAAAAAGATGAGCGATTCTTATCTGATGGAGATTTCGGTTGCGCTGCCGATCAGCGAAGCACAGTACGGCGGCATCCTGCGGCTGCTGGGCGCGATGGACAGCGGGAAGGATGCGCTGCTGATCCGGGTTTCCAACCATGAGGACTTCGAGGATTTCATGGCGGTATATCTGGAGCGGCGCAACGACGGGTATCATATGGAGCTGGACTATCCCATGGACGACTTCGGCTGGAAATATCCGCTCGTTCTTGCAGGCAGCCTGAGCACGAAATGGACGAGAAAGCTGCTCCGGGAGCTGCTCGTCGACGTCACGGGGAGCGGGGAGAGTGAAGTGGTCAACAACCATTTCCGGCAGGTGAAGGCGGTCCGCTACGGGGAGAAGGAAGAGAAAAAGTATTCCAAGGATTGAACGGCAGGGAGATACGGACAGAGACGGGAAAGGAGAGCTGAAATGATTGTCGGTGTGACGGAAAAACTGGAGAAGATGCTCGGCAGGTACAGGGAGGAAGACAGCGAGGTGCGCTTTGCGACGGTCATGAACTGCGTGACGGACAGCGTTGCCGCCGGGGACTGCTGGCACGTGCCGGTCGGACTTTTGGAGGACGGCATGAACGAGACGGATGTGGAAGACGGATACGAGATGGAAAAGCTCCCGATGTTCCGCAAACGGGTTCTGACGAACGAGGACGGGGAGAGCTTTTTCTGCGCGTTTACGAGTGAGGAGGCCATGAATGCGGACCGCGAGGAGGGGACGAGGATCTCCGTGAAATACGCTGCCCGGGCCATGCTGACGGATCTGCTCGCATCAGAGGAGATTGCGGGACTGGTGATCAATCCGTGGACGGAGGCCTTCGCGGTCTCGCGCGAGAATGCACAGAAAGTGCTCGACATTGCCGGCAGGATGCCGGACGAGCAGGTGGCGTCGCTGCGCTCCTACCGGCTGGAGCCGAAGGCGCTGATCGACACGAACGAGATGCTGGAAGGCTGGAGAGAAGGCTGGCACGATGAAGAGGATCTGATGGAGCCGTGGAGACTGGTCTGCTACCCGATCATGCCGGACGGGCACATTCTGCTGACGTTTGCCATGAAGGGGGAGATCCACGGCGGGCACGTCTCTGCGCCGCAGGTGATCCATACGCTGACGAATTACCGTGTGCTCGAGGTCGGGATGGAAAACGGCAAACCGGAGGTGCTCAGCAAGTACCGGTTTAAAATGCAGGACTCCTATGCGGAATGGGTCTTTCTTCACGACGGCGTTCTGAACGCGGTTGTCTCGGCGGACGATACGGACAGGTATGACGTCCTGCAGATGTTTCCGAATGATGACGACCGGCAGTATACCGTCTACCGCGACGCCGGATCGATCGTGGTGGACAGCGAGGGAAACCTTGTTGTTGCGTACTGCAGGAACCTCAGGGATCCTGCCCGGTGCCCGGTTATGGTGTTCGGCAAGGACGGGGAAGTGACGGCGGACTACCATGATGAGAATCCGCTCGCCTGCCAGGACGTCAATCTGGACAGGGAAGAGCGCGTCTGGTTCCATCTGTATCCGTCCGCCACGCTGGATATGCTGGACCCGGAGGCGAGCTGCGTGCGCACGCATCGGGTGGCGCTGCAGGGCTTCCGGACCTTCGCGCTGAGCTCGGACCGTACGAAGCTGTACGTCGCCTTTACGGATTACGACGATGGCGGCAGCGTACATTACGTGATGACGGCGGACGAACACGGGGACTACGTCCGTCCGATGCGTTTTGAGTTTCTGCCGGAGGACGGCGACGGGAAGATCCTGGAGGCGAAGGACTGCGAGGTCTTCGGGCGGCCGTCGACGATGAAGTCCTGGGTGCTGCTGAATGCGGACGGCAGGCTGTATCTGTACGATATCGACGACTGCTGCGAGAAAGAAGCTTTGTAAACTGTTGCCATAGATAATGTTGAACAGAAAAAGGCAGACCCGCGGTACTTTTACCGCGGGTGTGTGTTCAAGGGGGAAATGAATATCGGCTGAACCGAAGAATGATCTCGGAGTTCGTGCTGTGTCCGGAGCATTCAACCTAAAAGGCAATTGCCTGCCTGTACAAAAAGTGGTATAATCATACAGCATAGTAAGAAGTAGATGATACGCTTATACTATAACACCGCGCCGGCGCGGATTCCGGTATTGTACACACAAAAAGGAGATCAAAAAAATGAAAAAGCTTCTAAAAGTCTTTCTTTCCATTTTTCTGGTTATGACATGCCTTGCCTGTGTTCATCCCCCAAAGGCATATGCATCGGCTTCGACTCCCTGGGTGGCAATAACCTGGCTGAGCGGTGAAGTGGGGAAAGTAAAAGGCTACGGCGAGAGTCGTGGCCAATGCGTTGGCTTGATCCAGGAATATTATGAATATCTGGGCTATGCGCCGGGATCTGGAAACGGGTCGCATTACGCATGGAATGATCTCCCAGACCCTAAATGGGTGAGAGTGCAGGGCGGTGTTCCCCAGCCGGGAGATATTCTTGTATATCTGGGAACGTCAGAAGTGCCAGAGGGGCATGTAGCCATCCTTGGCGAGAACGGGACCACTACATTTCACCAGAATTACAAACGCAATCAGACAGTTCAAAAAGTAACGGGTGTTGCATATAATGGTTTTGGTATAGAGGATGATTATAATCCTTACTGGGGCTATATCCGACCGGTCTGGGGTGATCCCCACGGGGTTCTCGACGACGACAAATGCGGCGGGGGCAGTGGGTACATCCGCGTGGGAGGCTGGGCCTTCGACGGAGACAATCTGACGGCGTCTTTGGATATCCATGTATATATAGGCGGGGATTCAGCCGCTTCCGGAGGCGAGGGGCACGTAATAACTGCGGATCAGGAAAGCTCGACTGTAAACTCCGCATTCGGTCTGCCGGGCGGGAATCACCGGTTCAACAACACAATCACAACGAATAAGAGAGGGTCTCAGCCGGTCTATGTGTATGCAATCAACCAGGGGGAAGGAAAGAACACATGTATCGGATCCTTTACCGCTACCATCACGGAACCGACGAACACCTATCTGATCAGCTATAACGCCAACGGCGGCGCAGGCGCTCCCGCGGCACAGACCAAGGTGCAGGGGGTGGCCTTGACCCTCAGCGATACCGTACCCACACGCAGCGGCTATGCTTTCCTCGGCTGGGCGACCTCCGCGAATGCAACCGTTCCGGTTTACCAGCCCGGTGATACCTATACGGCAGACGGCAATGCAACCCTGTATGCCGTATGGAAGAAGACCTACACGGTCAGCTACAACGCCAACGGCGGCGCAGGCGCTCCCGCGGCACAGACCAAACTGCAGGGAGCATCCCTCACCCTCAGCAGCACTGTACCCACACGCGACGGCTATGCTTTTATCGGCTGGGCGACGTCCGCAAATGCAACTGTGCCGGTTTACCAGCCCGGTGATACCTATACTGCAGACAGCAATGCAACCCTGTATGCCGTATGGAGGGAGTTCTATACGGTAAGTTATAACGCCAACGGCGGCATGGGTGCACCTGCGGAACAGACCAAACTGCAGGGATCGGCGCTCATCCTCAGCAGTACCGTTCCCACACGTGATGGCTATGACTTCCTCGGCTGGGCGACCTCCGCGAATGCAACCGCTCCGGTTTACCAGCCGGGTGCTTCTTACGAAGCGGATGAAGCCCTGACCCTGTATGCTGTATGGCAACTCAAGACCTATACGGTAAGCTACAACGCCAACGGCGGCACAGGAGCACCGGATTCACAGGAAAAAACACATGGCACTGCACTCACTCTGAGTAATGCAGTCCCCACACGCGATGGATATAACTATCTCGGATGGGCTGCATCTGCGGATGCAACGGTACCTGAATACCAGCCCGGCGACAGCTATACTGCAAACGAAGACGCAACCCTGTATGCCGTATGGCAGATCAAGACTTATACCATCAGATACGATGCCAATGGCGGCGTGAATATTCCGAGAGCCCAATCCAAGACGCATGATGTTGCGCTCATCATCCTCACCGACTTCATTCCCAGTCGCGATGGCTATGATTTCCTCGGATGGGCTGCATCTGCGGATGCAACGGTACCTGAATACCAGCCCGGTGACACTTACAGCGACAATGCAGACCTGGTCCTGTATGCTGTCTGGAGAGAATACATCGATGCCGGCAGCTGTGCGGATAACCTGACATGGAAACTCTATACCGACGGCGAGCTGATCATCCAGCCCGCAGTGGAGGGCGGAACCGGTGCGATCAGCGAAGCGCCGTGGCTCAATTACAAGGATGAGATCCTTACCGTGAAAATCGGCGACGGTATCACCGCTGTCGGTGACCACGCTTTTGAAAACTGCAGCTCCCTGACGGAAGTGGAACTTCCGGACAGCCTTGAAGAAATCGGCTCAGGTGCTTTTGCCGGCTGCAGCTCACTGACGGAGCTCGATATTCCTGAAGGTGCGGCGGTTGCCGAAGATGCTTTTGGAGACTTTTCGGAGCTGCCCGAAGCACTTCAGCTGGATCACGACTATCTTCTGCTGAAAACCGGCGACGAGCCGGCAGAGCTTGAAGTTGTCGGTCTGGAGTACAAGTGGAATGCCCGAGTGAACTGGTCTGCCGCAGATCATAAGCTCAACTTCACAGAAGAAAACGCAGTCATCGACGTCGTTGACGGAAACGTAACACCCAAAGCCCCCGGCACGGCCTATGCTGTGGCATACATCAGCGGAGAAGACGGGCAGCCTCAGGTTCTGGCATACTGCCGGGTAGACGTGGTCGCAAACGCACCCGAAGATGAAATCCGGGCTACGACCTATCAGGTCAGCCTGCCGGTAACCAAAGCGACTGTTGAAGTGTTCAGCACCGACTACGTCCGCATTCCCGTCGTATTGAACCTGACGCAGATCAACGACGACAGCCTGGATATTCAAAGCAACCTGGTCAGCCCGGGACCGGAACTCCCGGAAGACGACGGTGCCGCGATTGTGCGCGCAGAGTTCGCCGGTGAGGCGGCGAAATGGTTTGAGCTCAGGGTTGCGGATGACCGCACGCTCATTGTCGTGCCGAAAGACGGAACACTTCAGACCGCGGAGACTGCGCCGAAAACCATCCCGGGAACACAGAAGGCACAGATCCGTGTCTATATCGGCGAAACAGAAACGCCTCTCGTCGCAAACGAAACCATTACCCTCACGGTGAAGAAGAGTCTGCCAAAAGTAAAGGCAAAAGCGGTGAAATTCAACAGCTTCCTTATGGCTGATACTCAGGCGATTGACTTCGGCGGTATGAAGATGACTTCTGTCGAATTGGACCTCTTGAAGACCAATCCCAACTGGGTGGTGCTGAACGGCGACCAGAGCGTAAGCTTTGATACTGCCCATTACGCCAACACCAGGCAGAGCGGCAAGCTCAACCTTCTGGTCTGCCCGGAAGGCTGGACCATCAAAGTTCCTGTCGCAGTGAACGTAAGCGCTGCTCTCACACGGCCCAAACTGACATTCAAACCCGCTTCTCTGAGCCTGAACCAGGTCGGAAGCGACTCCCTCACGACTGCTGCAGTCCTGAGCCCTGCGGAGTTTGCCAACAACGAGCAGTGCAGACTGTTGGTTTTGGATTACAAGGAAGGAAAGAACGGGTTTGACCTGATGCATCGCGAGACCTGGCCGGTTAATCTGGAGTTTGACCCGACCGGTTTTGGGATTACAGTGACTCCGGGCGAGGCAATGCCGACGGACGGAAAAGCACACACCTACAAGATCACTTATGGTATCACATACCAAGGCAACCCCACCGAAAACAACCCCGTGAAATCCAGCGCCGTGCTGACGGTAAAGCTTCTGGCGCAAAAAGCGCCCGCACTCAGCCTGAAAGCCTCCGGCACAATCGACCTCGCGGTACGGAACAGCCCGATGACCATTATCCCGACGATGAAGAACGTCGGCGGTCCTGTACAATACGAAGTGACAGCCATCAGGGATGCCGGTGATGCGAACGCGATGAATTTCTTTACCGTGGACGGACTCACACTGAAGGCAAAAGACGGCCTCGCGACCGGAAAATACATCGCTACAGTGACAGCCGCCTACGGCAGCAATGATGCGGAACACACTTCCAAGGATCTGAGCTTTACGGTCAAGAGATCGTCGACGGTTTCCCCTGCAAGCATCACGCTGAAGGCCGCGGGCAGCATCGACGTCATCCGTCCGCAGTCGACCGTCAAACTGACTCCGACGATTAAGAACTGGTATCTGCGGCCGCTGGAGAAAGGCGACCTGCATATCTACCGCCTGGTCGGCAAGGGCAGCTATACCGATGAAACGGCACTCTTCGATGTCGAACTGGCTGACGGCGTTTATAACGTGAAGGCAGCTGAAAGTGTCAACCATCTGAACAAGTACTTTGCCTGTATCAAGGCATCTGACATCAACGGCGGCGCCGATGGGAAGATGACTGCACTCAGCGTAAAGATGGGCACCGCCAAGATCAGTCAGAGTGAGAAGAGCGTGATGCTCCTGAAGCACGACCGCTTCAGCACAGCGACAGTCAGGCTCAGTCCTGCGGATTCTTCACTCTCCTCCATCGTCAAAGTAACTCCGGATGCCAAGAGCGCGAAGCTTTTCGATGTGAAGCTGTTGCAGAACGGCGACGTGCTGATTGCGTACAAGGACAGCAAATTCACTACGGCCAAGACAGCAACCGTGAAACTCAACGTATTCCTTGACGGCAACACAACCGTGATTACAACAAATCCGAAAGCGAATGCAACAATCAGCGTGAAAGTGAACATAGGATAAAGCATTGGCGCTGCCATTAATCTGACTGAATAAGAAAACCCACCGGCTAACCGGTGGGTTTTCTTGTCTGACGCCCTTTCGGGCTGCTTATCTCAGGGTCCACGTGCTTTCCCGGCCGCCGGGGGAAAATAAGATATGGGCCTGCGGGCGACGGCTTGACGATTGTGATGATAAAATCCATCGGATTGGAAAATTAAAATCTGTCGGATTGAAAGTTTGAAATCTATCGGATTGAACTTGCGAAATCCATCGGGTTGTGTTATTCTGTCCGCATAAGGGGGCGATACATATGGCCAAGATCATGAACAGGGAGAAATACATTCCCCGGATTATCGATGCTGCAGTGGAGCGGTATCTTGCTACAATGGGTGCCGTTTGTATTGAAGGACCGTAGTGGTG
>JAEEGL012398164.1_pt1 | contig 11852 bp, 9 predicted proteins | sample 9134231 | NCBI WGS metagenome assembly JAEEGL01 (sample SAMN16246548, study PRJNA631951) | gut metagenome | biome: gut microbiome; feature: rumen; material: fiber-attached | host: Bos | place: Iran: Karaj | collected 2018-10 | reverse complement strand
ACACCGTGGATGTTACCGATACCTGCTGCAAGCATATCTACACCAAGATCAGCTACCATCTTGCACTCATCCGGATCAGCACATTCGCCAGCACCAACAACACCGTCTTCTTCACCACCGATTGCACCAACTTCTGCTTCGATAGAGATTCCGTTCTTGTGAGCAAGCTCAACTAACTCTTTTGTCTTAGCAACGTTTTCATCAATGTCATAATGAGATCCGTCGAACATTACAGAAGTAAATCCTGCTTCGATGCAAGCCTTTGTTCCTTCGTATGTACCATGATCAAGGTGAAGAGCAACCGGAACTGTAATTCCAAGAGACTCATCCATAGCCTTTACCATAGCAGCAACTGTCTTGAATCCTGTCATGTACTTGCCGGCACCTTCAGAAACACCTAAGATAACAGGTGATTTGCATTCTTCAGCGGTAAGTAAAATGGCCTTTGTCCATTCAAGGTTGTTGATGTTAAACTGACCAACAGCATAATGTCCTGCTTTAGCCTTATCTAACATTTCTTTTGCAGATACTAACATTTAGATATCCTCCTTTTATTTCCCTTTATCAACACGGGTTTCCCCGTAAGATTTCCGTCTTCAATTATAGCTTAACTTAGGGTTTCATTCAACCATGATTTCCATAGCTTCCTGCATGTTTTTCACGGTTACACAATCCGTAGCACCGCCGAATTCCCCATCCAAAGTCCAAGGAACTTCTTCGTTGCAGGTGAGCTTAATCTCCTTGGTATGGAAAGAATAAACAAGCTCCGTATCCTTGGAAATTCCGGTTAAGAATGCAAGAATCTCATTTAACTCGATGGGATTCTTCGGCATCTTAATCAAAGTTACCTCAAAAAGACCGTCATTTAACTCGATGTTGCCCGGAATGATTCCCTTAAATCCACCGACGGACATAGTGTTTGTCACCATACCGTAAATGAATTCGTCATAGAAAATGTTTCCGTCGTGTTCCACCATCATGCGGAAGGACGGAATATCCCAAAGCTGTTTCATGCCTTCCAATACATAAGCAGCATGGCCCAGCATATTTTTCAAGTTCTGATCCGTGGCATAAGAAACTTCGGTAAACAAACCAAAAGCTGCCACATATACAAAGTAGTCTTCGCCGAATCTTCCCACATCGCACAAAAAAGAATGCTCTCCACCGGCAATCTGCGCAGCATTAAGCATTTCTTTATCAATGCCCAAAGAATTGCCGAAATCATTGGTACTGCCGGCCGGAATATATCCAATCGGAACATGGTGACCGGACTGCATCACGCCGGTAACCACCTCATCTAAAGTACCATCACCGCCGGAGCATACAATTCGATCAAAGTTTTCTGCTTCCACACGGCATTTTTCCACGGCATCCCCTTGGGACTGTGTCGGATAAATTGTAATGTCAAATCCCGCCTTAATCAACACATCCACAATATCAGACAAGTGCTGTTTAATTAATCCTTTTCCGGAATGGGGATTGTAAATAAATAGAAGTCTTTTCTTCATCGTCTTCCTAGTTGGTAAGGAATTTTTCCATTGCTACAATGGCTTTATCCTCATCATCACCTTCCGCATCAATTGTAACGGTGTTTCCGGTAGACAAAACTAAGCTCATCATACCCATGATACTTTTTGCATTCACTCTCTTTGTGTCCATTTCCAAATAAACACGACTTTCAAACTGGTTCGCCAATTGAACAAGGTGTGCAATCGGGGTTGCCTCCATGGTAGAGTCCATCTGAATTACAACATCTTTCTTCATTATTCTTCCTCCTACTTTACGTACGAATTGAATTTGCGATCTCCCCAATACGACGTAACCGATGATTCACTCCGGACTTGCCCACAGGCGGATCCAAAAGATTCCCCAAATCTTTTAGGCCCATATCCGGATGAGTCTTTCGAAGTACTGCAATCTCCCGTAAATTCGGTGGCAGAGACTTTAACCCTCGTGTCTCTTCAATCAAACGAATATCTTCTAATTGACGCACCGACGCGGAAACAATTTTTCCAATGTTCGCCGTCTCGCAGTTTACCTGACGGTTAATGGAATTACGCATCTCTTTCTCTATGCGAATATTTTCAAACTTCAGGTATGCAACCGATGCCCCCATAAGTCCTAAGAGTTCTTCAATCTGATTGCTTTCTTTTAAGTACACAACCGCTTGGGACTTACGTTCCACAATCTTAGCATCCATTTCAAAAAAAATCATCAAGCTCTGCAACTGCTCCGCAGCCGAAAAACTGGAACATACTATTTCAAAATGGTATCCCTTCATGGGATCGCTGACAGATCCGGAAGCCAAGAACGCTCCGCGAATAAATGCCCGCTTGCAACAAGACTGCTGTGTAATCAACCCGTCCGACAAAAGATCATCTGCCCTCATTTTCAAAACATCCAGAAGTTCCTTTGTTTCAGACGTCTTTAGGGTATCGTCACACCCACTTATAGTAATCGTTTTATTTAATAAAGTAAAGAACTTTCTCCTTACATCCTCATTTTCTGTGGAAAAGATAAAATTCCCGTTATGCAGTGTTCCATTCATTGTAACAATTGCCGCAAGTTCGGCAATTTGACAGTGTCTCGCCTTGGGAATTTCCTGGAAAAGTTCCTTTTTGACATCTTGAGAAAAAGACATCTATTTTCCTCTCTTTCGATCCTTATCAATGTCTCGATGCTCGATACGAATTCCCACACCCTCATCCATGCCCAAAAGGGTTTCATGGATCTTGTTTGCAATGGTGACGGAACGATGTTTCCCGCCGGTACACCCCACCGCAATTACAAGCTGTGTCTTTCCTTCTTCAATGTATCTCGGGATCAAAAACGAAATAAGATCGTTTAGTCGTTTCAAAAATTCTTCCGCATCGTTGTTGTTTAAAACATACTCCTGAATGGGCGCATCATTTCCCGTCATAGGGCGAAGGTCCTTTTCATAGTATGGGTTCGGCAAAAAGCGAACATCAAACACCAAATCCGCATCCTGTGGAATACCGTACTTATAACCAAAGGACATCACCGTCACAAAAAGATTCTGAAACTTCTCGTTTCCCAAAAAAATCTTACGAAGTTCACTCTTTAAATCCTTGGTCAAAAGATGGGTGGTATCCAACACGTAATCCGCACGTTCCTTAAGGAATGCCATGTATTCGCGTTCCATATGGATGCCTTCGTAAAGGCTCTCCGCACGTGCCAAAGGATGATTTCGTCTGGTTTCTTTGTATCTGGCAATTAAGACGTCATCGTCCGCTTCCAAAAAGACAATCGTGACTTCTTTTCCGTCTTTTGCCAATTCGTCCAAGGTTTCTTCGATGGTGGCAATGGCTTCACCGGATCGGATGTCAATACCAACCGCTACCTTGTCCGACTCTTTCTCGTTTTCCCATGTAAGCTGGGCAAAGCTTTTTAAAAGCGGTACCGGAAGATTGTCCACGCAATTGTAGCCCATATCTTCCAAACACTTAAATGCCGTATGTTTTCCCGCACCGGACATACCGGTCAAAATCACTAATTTCATTCAAACCTGCCTATCATGCGAACTTCCGGTTCCAATGTTACATCAAATCTGTCTTTTACTTTTTTCTGTACATCCAAAATCAAATGGTAGATATCTGCTGCCGTTGCATCTCCGGTGTTTACCACAAATCCGCAGTGCTTTTCACTGACCTGTGCACCGCCTACACGATAGCCCCGAAGTCCCGCGTCCTCAATCAACTTTCCTGCAAAATATCCTTCCGGACGTTTGAAGGTACTTCCCGCACTTGGGAAATTCAAAGGCTGCTTTTCCACACGTTTTGCGTTTAACTCTTTCACCGCTGCCGTGATTTCATCCGCATTTCCCGGTGTAAGGCAAAGGGTTACGGACAAGACAATCATTTCTTTTTCCTGCACTGCACTGTGGCGATAAGAAAAGTCCATCTCTTTTCCGGAATAGGTCTTTACTTCACCGTCTTCCAGCACTTCAACGCTTTCCACCACATCCTTCATCTCGCCGCCGTAGGCCCCTGCATTCATGGCAATGGCTCCGCCTAAGGTTCCCGGAATTCCGGATGCAAACTCAAGGCCGGACAAGGCATTTGTTGCCGCAAAGGAAGCAAGGCGGGAGAGTAAGATTCCCGCCTGCGCTGTTATTTTATTTCCCGATACTTCCACATCTGCCATCTGTGTTCCGAAGGAAATCACCACACCGGGAATTCCCTCATCGGAAACCAAAAGATTACTTCCATTCCCAATCAAGGTGTAATTCAATCCCTCTTTTTTCAATAAAGAAATCAAAGGACGAATCTCATCTTTGGTTGGTTCCACAAAGTATTCGGCAGGTCCTCCCACACGAAAGGTGGTATGAAGCTTCATAGGTTCCTGTAATTTTACTTCACCGTTTTTTACAACGGATTTTAACTGTTCTTCTAACTTCATATATTATGCGTTCTTTAAGAATGCCACATATCCTTTATATGCTTCATACAAGTCTACTTTGCTGATGATTTCCCAAGGTGCATGCATGTTTAATACTGCCACACCGCTGTCGATCACACGCATACCGTAGTTACCCAAGATGTATGCGATGGTTCCGCCGCCGCCCTGGTCAACCTTACCAAGTTCTGCAGTCTGGAAAGATACCTTTCCTGCATCCATAATGCGACGAATTTCACCAACAAATTCTGCGCTTGCATCGTTGGATCCGCTCTTTCCTCTGGCACCGGTGTACTTGTTAAATACAAGACCGCGTCCGAAGTATGCTGCATTTTTCTTTTCAAATGCAGAAGCAAAATTTGTATCGTAAGCTGCACTAACGTCAGAAGAAAGTGCCTTTGAATTTGCAAGCGCACGACGTACGGCAAGTTCGGAATACTGTCCCAATGCGTTTAATACTTCAGCTACCGTGTTTTCAAAGAAACGGGATTCCATACCGGTTGCGCCCACACTTCCGATTTCTTCTTTATCTACCAAAAGGCAGGCATAGGTTCTGTCAGAAGCCTTTGTATCCAACATTGCATAGAAGGATGGGTATGCGCACACACGGTCGTCATGTCCGTAACCCATAATCATAGAACGGTCGAATCCGTAGTCACGAGCATCGCCTGCCGGAACCACTTCGATTTCCGCAGAAAGGAAATCTTCCTCTTCAATCTTGTATTCTTTCTTTAAGATTTCAAGAACATTGGCCTTTACCGCTTCTTTTACCTTTTCATCTTTTTTATCTTTTTCTGCCATTGGAATGCTTCCGATTAAAACATCAAGCTGCTCTCCCTCGATGACCTTTGCACCCTTCTTATCCAACTGATCTGCGGATAAGTGAATCAAAAGATCGCTGACACCAAAAACCGGGTCACTTGGCTTATCACCGATGTTTACGTTTACAACGCTACCGTCTTTTTTTGCGATGACACCGTGAAGTGCAAGGGGAAGAGTTACCCACTGATACTTCTTTACGCCACCGTAGTAGTGGGTATCCAAAAGTGCCATATCTGTATCTTCGTACAACGGATTCTGTTTTAAATCCATACGAGGAGAATCGATATGAGCTCCCAAAATGTTCATACCTTCCTCTACCGGTTTCTTACCGATGATAAACATAGCAAGGCCTTTTCCGTAGTTGGATAAATATACCTTATCCCCTGCTTTTAACTTCTTATTCTTTGCAATTACATCCGCCAAATCAACAAATCCGTTTGCCTTTGCTTCCTTTACAAAGAAATCATTGCATTCGCGCTCTGTTTTGCATTCAGATAAAAATTTACGATATCCTTCCGCAAAATCAAAAACTTCTTTTCTCTTTTTTCCTTCCGGATATTTCTTCCAAGCATTTTCTCTTTCCATTTAAAGTTCCTCTTTTCTATTAATGATTTTCGCCTTTGGCGATATTGTCCTGTACTCTGCGATACAATTCTTCCGCCGCATTGTAGCCCATCTTTTTCTGACGATGGTTTACCGCTGCCGTTTCACAAATAACAGCTAAGTTTCGTCCCGGTCGAATGGGCAGGCTGTGACAGGTTACCTGAATACCCAAAATATCCATGGTTTCATCCTGTAAGCCCAAGCGGTCATATTCCGCTTCCTTCTTCCAGTCTTCCAGTTTTATTACAAAATCAATCTTTTGATTCTCTTTTACACACTCAACACCATACAAGCTCTTTACATCGATGATTCCGATACCGCGAAGCTCGATTAAATGTCTTGTAATGGACGGGGATGAACCCATCAGTGTAATCTGAGATGTCTTTCGAATCTCAACCACATCATCCGCTACCAATCGGTGTCCTCTTCGAATAAGCTCCAGCGCCGCCTCAGATTTACCGATACCGCTTTCGCCGGTAATAAGAAGTCCCTCACCGTATACGTCAACAAGCACACCGTGGATGGAAATCATCGGCGCCAATTCATAGTTTAACAAATGAATCAGCTCTGCCATAAACTCGGATGTACCACGATCGGTACCCAAAATAGGAATGTTTCTTTCGTTTGCAATTTTTAAGATACGTTTATCCGGCAAAAAGCCTCTGCAAAAAATCATGCAGGGAATGCCATAGCTTAACAGCTTATCAAAACTGGCAAATCGCTCTTCCTTTGACTGCTCGCTTTGCAAATAGCTCCATTCCACCATACCGATAATCTGGATACGTCCGGCTTCGAAGTGATCAAAGAATCCCATCAACTGCAGGGCCGGTCGATTCACATCTGCCATGTGAACTTCATGCTCTTCCAGTTTTAACTTAGGTGTGTAATTTTTTAATGCTAATTTCTCTGCGATAACAGAAAGCTTTGCTCCGTCTCCCATAGCGCACCTCCCAAATCATTCTCTTAAATTTTAAAGGATTTTTCACGATTGTCAATGAATCAGCCATGGAAATAAGCATAGACATTTTCCGCCGCTTCCCGACTCATTTCCGGTATTTCCAAAAGGTCTTCCACCGTTGCGTTTTTCATTTCTTCCGCGCTCTCAAAAGCACGCATTAACGCTTTTCGACGTGTAGGTCCGATACCTTTGATATCATCCAAAAAGCTCTTTACCTGCGCCTTGCCTCTTAAGGACTTATGATACTCGATGGCAAACCGGTGTGCCTCGTCCTGAAGCCGTGTAATCAGTTTAAATCCCTCGCTGTACTTATCGATGGGAATCTCCTCGTTGTGATAATACAATCCTCTGGTTCTGTGGCGATCATCCTTTACCATGCCGCAAACCGGAATATCAAGTTTCAGCTCTTGCAAAACTTCCAGTGCGATGTTGACCTGACCTTTTCCGCCGTCCATCATAATGACATCCGGGAAGGTGGTAAAAGAATTTTCCATCTCCTCTTCCATATCCCGAAGGCCATGCTCAAAACGACGGGTTAACACTTCCTTCATGGAAGCATAATCGTTTGGTCCTTCCACCGTTTTTAGGCGGAACTTTCGATAATCGCTTCGCTTCGGCTTTCCTTTTTCAAAGACTACCATGGAACCAACGGATTCAAATCCGGAAGTATTGGAAATATCATAAGCTTCCATTCGATGGATTTGGTCCATACCCAAAAGCCCGGCAATTTCTTTCATGGCACCAATGGTTCGACCCTCTTCTTTTTTGATTCGTTCCTTGTCGGAGTCCAATACCATCTGTGCATTTTTTTTGGCAAGTTCCACCAGTTTTTCTTTTGCGCCTCGCTTCGGTGTCTGAAGGTAAACCTTTTTTCCCTTCTTCTCCGACAGCCATGCTGCAATGGTATCCGCCTCTTCCAACTCCGTTTGGATGTATACCTCCTTGGGAATCACCGGTGTTCCCGCATAAAACTGAGTCAAAAAGGCTTCAATAATATCGCCTTCGCTTTCTTCCATTTTCACGTTTAAGAAAAAATGATCCCGTCCGATCATCTTTCCGTTTCGGATAAAGAAAATCTGCACCACCGCATCTTCTTTGTCCGTGGCAAGGGCAATGATATCTTTATCCTCACCGTCGGAATCCGTAATCTTTTGGGTCTCCACACAGCGCTTTACGCTCTCAATCAAATCCCGATAGGTGGCAGCTTTTTCAAATTCCAGTTCCGCAGATGCAGCCTCCATTTTCTCTTTCAGTTCCTTTAGAATCGGCTGATATTTTCCGTCCAAAAAAGCGATGGCGGCATTTACATTTTCTAAATACTCTTCTTCGGAAACATCCCCTTTGCATACCCCAAGGCACTGATTCATATGATAGTTTAAGCAAGGACGTTTCTTTCCGAAGGATTCCGGAAACTTCTGATTGCAGGTTCGAAGCTTGTATAGCTTTTGCACCAAATCAATGGTATCTCTGACAGAGCCCGCACTGGTAAAGGGTCCGAAATACTTTGCCTTATCTTTTTTTAATTCCCGTGAAAACAAAACCCTGGGATAGGCTTCTCCCAAGGTTACTTTGATGTAAGGATAGGTCTTATCATCCCGAAGCAGGGTGTTGTACTTGGGGCGATGCTCTTTGATAAGATTGCATTCCAAAACCAAAGCTTCCAGTTCCGAATCCGTCACGATATATTCGAAACGTTTGATATGGGAAACCATCTGCTTTTTTCGAATGCCCTCGTCATGAGACGCCTGAAAATACTGATGCACACGCTTCGTCAGGCTTAAGGCCTTTCCGATGTATATAATCGCATCCTTTTCATCATGCATAATATAAACTCCCGGTTGATCCGGGAGTTTTTTGAGTTCTTCTTCAATTTGAAACATATCTAATCCTCTGCAGTGATATCAATATGCCCACCTTTTACCTGTTCGGAAATATCCACCGCTTCTTCATCAATGAACATCTCCTCTTCTTTATCTGCCTCTTCTTCCGGTTCAATGCCCGTAAGCTCACGGAAGAGATTCATAAATTCCTTACCGGAAATAGTTTCATGCTCGTACAGATAATCGGAAATCTTATCCAACACTTCACGATGCTCTTCCAAAAGTGCATAGGCGTTTTCATAGCAGTTGGTAATCATAGCCAAAACTTCATTGTCAATCTCGGCTGCTGTAGCTTCGCCGCAGGTAAGTGCAGCTCTGCCTTCCAAATACTGGCTTTCCACTGTAGCAAGTCCCATCATTCCGAACTTATCGCTCATACCGAATCGAGTCACCATGTTTCTGGCAATGGAGGTGGCATTCTCGATATCGTTGGCAGCACCGGAAGTATAGGTACCAAAGACAATCTCTTCAGCTGCACGACCACCCATGTAAGTGGTGATTTTTGCAACAAGCTCCTCCTTGGTCTCCAAAAACTTTTCTTCTTCCGGAGTCTGCAAGGTATATCCCAATGCACCCATGGTACGAGGTACGATGGTAATCTTTTGTACCGGCTCGGAGTTTTTCTGTAAAGCGGACACAAGAGCATGTCCCACTTCGTGGTAAGCCACGTGCTTACGCTCCTTATCACTCATAGCACGGTCTTTCTTTTCCTTACCGCCCACAGCCACAAGTTCAAATGCCTCAAATAAATCGGACTGATTTACAAACTCACGTCCTGCCTTAACCGCAATGATAGCTGCCTCATTAATAATATTGGCCAAATCGGATCCTACCAGACCCGCACTTGCCAATGCCAAAGCTTCCAAGTCAACGGTTTCATCCATGCGAACATCCTTGGAGTGTACCTTTAAAATCTCGGTACGTCCCTTTAAGTCCGGACGATCCGCAATGATACGTCTGTCAAAACGTCCCGGACGAAGAAGAGCCTTATCCAAAACTTCCGGGCGGTTGGTGGCTGCCAAAATCAGCACACCCTTGGAAGAATCAAATCCGTCCATCTCCGCAAGAAGCTGGTTTAAGGTTTGCTCACGCTCATCGTTGCCGCCACCGTATCTGGAATCACGGCTTTTACCGATGGCATCAATCTCATCAATAAAAATAATACATGGCGCCTGCTTCTGTGCTTCTTTGAACAAATCACGAACACGGGAAGCTCCCACACCAACAAACATCTCTACAAAGTCGGAACCTGCAAGAGAAAAGAAGGGAACTCCCGCTTCTCCCGCAACCGCCTTGGCAAGTAAGGTTTTACCGGTACCCGGAGGGCCCACAAGAAGAGCTACCTTGGGAAGTTTTGCACCGATGGATGTATACTTTTTCGGATTATTTAAAAAGTCTACCATCTCCTGTAAAGACTCTTTTGCCTCATCCTGTCCCGCAACATCCGCGAAGGTAACACCGGTGGTCTTTTCCACATAGACTTTGGCATTGCTCTTTCCCACTGAGAAAGGTCCGCCGCCCATGTTTCTCATAAAGAAGCCAAACAATACCCATAAAATCAAAAGCGGTATCACAAAGCTTAAAACGTTGTAAATGATAGCGCTGGTATTGCTGGAAGCACCGCGTTTTACTTCCACGTTATGTTCCTTTAATAAAGGCAACAAATCCTGGTCGTTTAAGTATCCTGTGTAATAGGTAATGGATAAACTCTGACCTGTGCTTCGCTCATAAGTATCCTTTAATTCTTCCTGCTCTTTGGAAGCAGCAAACTCAGAATCTTTTTTCAATTCGATGGTAATGGTATCGCTGGTAATCTCAACCGACTTTACCTCATCGTCTTCAACCAATTCGATGAACTTGCTGTAAGTAATCTCTGTCTTGGTTTGCGTACTTCCGTTATTCCAAAAGTAAGTGGTAATAAGCAGCGCAATCAGTGAAAAGAGCACCAACAGCATAAAGGGCTGACGATTGTTGTTCTTTCCGTCATTGCCTCCGCCTTGGTTGTTGTTATTATTCTCGTTCATAATTCCTCCGGGTTATTTTAAAAGTTTTTCGTATTCATCTGCCGGCATGGGGCGATGATAGTAGAAGCCCTGAGCCAAATTACAGCCTTTTTTCATCAATATTTCAGACTGCTCTTTTGTCTCAACTCCCTCAACAATCGTAGGCAAATTCAAAGTCTTTGCCATATTCAAAACGCCTTCCAAAATACCGATTCCTTTTGAGCCGTTTTCTTCGTTTAGCTCAAGGAATCGCATATCGATTTTTAAGACGTCCACATTCATATTTTTCAGTGCATTTAAGGAAGAATATCCGCTGCCGAAATCATCCATAGCCACCTTGAATCCGACTTTATGGAACTTCTCCACCGCAGCGTTAATCTTATCGAAATCTTCCATATAAGAAGTCTCGGTAATCTCTACTTCAATCTTGTCGTATGGGATATCCCTGCTATCACAAAAATCTTTAAAGACCTCAGCCACATCCATGGAATAAATGTCCGCACGGGAAACATTTAAAGATACCGGCGGCACATCTTTGCCGGCCTTTAACTCTTTTTGAATCCAGTCGCAAACCATCTCCCAGATTGTATAGTCAATGGAAGAAACAAATCCGTTCTTCTCCAAAATCGGTATAAACACACCGGGAGAAATCATCCCTTTTTCATGATGATTCCATCTGGCCAAAGCTTCTGCTCCAACCACTTCTTTTGTTTTCATATCCACCTTGGGCTGCAAATAGAAAATAAATTCTTTTTCTTCGATACCGCGGCGAATGTCCGACAAAAGTTCAAATTCATTCTGCACCTTACCAAGCATCTTTGGATCGTACCAGGCAACATGCTTCGTATAATCTCCGTCAATACTGTCTAAAGCGATTACCGCATTGTTGTATATCTTTTCCACAGAATCACTGTTGTTTTCTATCTCATAAAAGCCAAACTTCGGTCCGAATCCCACGCTGAAATTCTTATGATGTTTGGTGTCGGCAGCCATCTTCTTTTCCAACTCTTTAATGGCCGCTTGTTTGTTGGGGCATAGTACAGCAAAATCATCGCCGCCCAAGTATCCTGCAATACCTCCGTGGCGTCTGGTAAACTCGCTCAAAAAACGCCCCATCACCCTAAGATACTGATCGCCTTTTTCCCAACCGTAAAAGTTGTTAAACAGTTT
>JAEEGL012041738.1_pt1 | contig 11852 bp, 8 predicted proteins | sample 9134231 | NCBI WGS metagenome assembly JAEEGL01 (sample SAMN16246548, study PRJNA631951) | gut metagenome | biome: gut microbiome; feature: rumen; material: fiber-attached | host: Bos | place: Iran: Karaj | collected 2018-10 | reverse complement strand
GCAACATGCAGTTCGGCGGAGATGACCAGTGGTCCAATATGCTGGGAGGAACAGAGCTCATCAGACGTAAGCTTGGAAAAGATGCCTATGCCATGACCATTACCCTTCTTCTTAACTCAGAGGGAAAGAAGATGGGCAAGACCCAAAAGGGGGCCGTATGGCTTGATCCCGAGAAGACATCTCCCTATGAGTTCTTCCAGTACTGGAGAAACGTCGGAGACGCTGATGTCATTAAGTGCTTAAAGATGTTAACATTCCTTCCCCTTGACCAGATCGAGGAGATGGAGAAGTGGGATGATTCCCGTATAAATGAGAAGAAAGAGATTTTAGCTTACGAGCTTACAGCCCTCGTTCACGGAGAGGAAGAGGCAGCAAAAGCGAAGGAAACAGCAAGAAGTCTCTTTGCAGGCGGCGGCAATCTTGAGAACATGCCCACTGCAGAATTATCTGAAGACCAGGTTCCGGATGACGGCATCCTTATAAATGACCTTCTTGTGGCAGCAGGGCTTGCAGCAAGCAAGAGTGAGGCAAGACGTCTTGTACAGCAGGGCGGAGTAAGCGTTGAGGACGAGAAAGTACCGGATATAGAATTCAAAGTTGAGAAGGCGGCCCTCAAAGAGGGAGTTGTAGTTAAGAAGGGTAAAAAGGTATTCAAGAGAGTTGTGATTCTCTAGATAAGCCATTGCCGGAAGGACACATAACATGAAGAAGATACTCATGATTGCCACAGGCGGAACCATTGCAGCCACCAGAACTAACGCAGGATTATCGCCCCTGCTTTCTTCTGAAGAGATATTGGAATATGTCCCGGATGTGAGAGCGGTCTGCAAAGTGGAGACCATGCAGCTATACAATATCGACAGCACCGATATTCACCCGGAGCACTGGCTGGGCATGGTCCGGACCATAAGAGATAACTACAAAGACTATGACGGTTTTGTTATCTGCCACGGAACAGACACCATGGCCTATACAGCCGCAGCCTTGTCCTATCTGGTCCAGGATTCCACAAAGCCCATAGTTCTTACCGGTTCTCAGAAGCCTATAGACATGGAGATCACAGATGCAAAAACCAACCTCCTGGACAGTTTTATATATGCAGCATCGGATAATGCCACGGGAGTTGTGGTTGTATTTAACGGCAAGGTGATCTTAGGCACCAGGGCCAAGAAGGTAAGGACCAAGAGCTTTGATGCCTTCGAGAGCATTAATTTTCCCGTACTTGCCCGTATAAGAGACGGCCAGCTCTTTGAGTATATTTATTTTCCTAAGAAAGAGACCCTGTTTTGTGACAGGATAAGTACCCGGGTAGGCCTTATAAAGTTGGTACCGGGCCTTGATGCAGAGGTTATTTCTTTCTATTTCAACAGATATGACGCCATCATTCTGGAAAGCTACGGAGTGGGAGGCATACCCTCCGGAGAATACTACAAGCTTCATAGCGAGATAAAGAAATGGACCGATAAGAATAAAATCCTCATAATGACGACCCAGGTCCCCAACGAAGGAAGCAACATGGAGGTCTATAAGGTAGGATATGGGTCCAAGAAAGAATACAATATGCTGGAATCTTATGACATGACACTGGAAAGCTGTTATGCAAAAATGGCGTGGATCCTGGGTCAGACCAGCCAGCCGGAAGAGATTCACAAGTTATTCTATAGAACAGTAAGCAAGGACATTTTGTATGGAGAACTAAGAAGAGAGGAGAAAGAAAATGATTGAAACAATTACTAACGTCAACAGTGCTGTAAATGGTTTTGTCTGGGGAATTCCCATGCTGGTACTGCTGATCGGTACAGGAATTCTCATGACACTGCTTACCAAGGTGTTCCAGGTTTCCCACATCGGTCACTGGATGAAGAACACCCTGGGAAGCATCTTTACCGAAAAAGAGATAACATCTCATACGGGAAAAGAAGACAAAGCCATTTCCCAGTTCCAATCACTGTGTACGGCACTTGCCGCTACCATCGGAACAGGTAATATCGTAGGTGTTGCATCTGCACTGATCTTCGGTGGTCCGGGAGCAATATTCTGGATGTGGATCGTAGCCTTCTTCGGTATGATGACAAACTACTCCGAGAACGTGCTTGGTATCTTCTATCGTAAAAAGAATGCCAAGGGCGAGTGGGCCGGCGGAGCCATGTACTACCTTAAGGAAGGATTGGGAGCAAAGCAGGGATGCAAGGGATTAGGTTCCGTATTGGCAGTGCTTTTCTCAATCTTCTGTGTTATAGCATCCTTCGGAATAGGAAATATGAGTCAGGTTAACTCCATAGCCAGCAACATGAATGCTGCATTTAAAGTATCACCTGTTGCTACGGGAGTTGTACTTACGGCTTTGGCAGCATTTATTATAATCGGCGGATTAAAGAGAGTAGCAGCTGTTACAGAGAAGCTGGTTCCCTTCATGGCCGTTGCATATATAGTCGGAGCCGTTGCTGTTGTAGTATGTAATGCAAGTCAGGTCGGACCTGCATTTGAAGCAATTTTTAAGGGTGCATTTGCCATGGAGGCCGTTGGCGGCGGAATCGTTGGTTCCGGTATTAAGATGGCCCTTACCTGGGGAATGAAGCGAGGAGTATTCTCAAACGAGGCAGGACTTGGTTCTTCCGTTATGGTTCATTCAAGTTCTAACGTAAAAGAGCCTGTTCGTCAGGGAATGTGGGGAATCTTCGAGGTATTTGCCGACACCATCGTTGTATGTACATTGACAGCCCTGGTAGTTCTTACATCAGGTCTTGTAGATTTAAACACCGGAGCAGTTACCACTCCTGAGGTGGGATCAGCCCTGGTAGGACATGCCTTCGGAAGCGTATTCGGACAGTTCGGACCTATGTTTATTGCTATAGCAATTCTGCTCTTTGCCTTTTCTACGGTTCTGGGCTGGAGCCATTACGGTTCAACTGCATTTGAATACTTATTCGGCACAAAGGCTACCACCTTATACAAGGTAATATTTGTAGTATTTATCTTTGTGGGTGCTACCATGAACCTTGAGCTGGCATGGGATCTTTCGGATACATTTAACGGACTCATGGCAATACCCAACCTTATCGGTGTTATTACCTTGTCGCCTGTAGTAATGAATATCACAAAGAATTACGTGGACAGACATATGCGCAAGATGAATGTTAAGCCCATGTACTCCGCATATGCAGAAATACAGGAGATGCAGGAGAAGACACATACCTTTGAAGACGAAGAAGAAGATTAATAAAATAAAGGGACTTATCAACCAGGCAGGAAGAGAGATTATCCTGCCTGGTTTTTTGCGTTAAAAATGAAAGGGAAAGGTCGCCGGGAGTCTTGAATTACTAGGCATTGTGTGGTATTCTATTAGTTGATTTTCACCTGGAAGGGAAGTAGATGAACATGAAGGATAAATTCAGCAGAAATCTGACATTGTTAACAGACCTGTATGAGCTGACCATGATGCAGGGTTATTTCAGGAATAAAAACGCGGAGAATACAGTAATATTCGATGTGTTTTACAGAGAGAATCCTTTTCACGGAGGCTATGCCATAGCAGCTGGACTGCAGCAGGTTATAGAGTATATAGAGAATCTTCATTTTGATGAAGAGGATATTAAATATTTAAGAAGCACGGGAATTTTTGAGGAAGATTTCCTGGAATATCTTAAGGATTTTCGTTTTACCGGAGACATATATGCCATTCCGGAGGGAACCATTATCTTCCCGAGAGAGCCGCTGCTTAAGGTGATAGCACCCATTTCCCAGGCCCAGCTTGTGGAGCCGGCAGTGCTTAACATCCTTAATCACCAGAGCCTTATAGCTACAAAAACCAGCCGTGTATGCCATGCGGCAGGTTCTGCAGGAGTTATGGAGTTTGGTCTCAGAAGAGCCCAGGGACCGGATGCGGGTATTTACGGAGCCAGGGCGGCAGTTATCGCAGGCTGTGTGGGAACATCCAATGTGCTTGCGGGAGAGATGTTTGATATCCCTGTCAAGGGAACCCATGCCCATAGCTGGATCATGAGCTATCCCGACGAATACACTGCATTTAAGAGGTATTCGGAATTGTATCCCAATGCCTGTCTCCTTCTGGTGGATACTTATGACACCCTTAACTCCGGTGTTCCTAATGCCATAAGGGTATTTACGGAGATGAGGGAAGCGGGTATTCCCTTAAAGAATTACGGAATAAGGCTTGACTCCGGTGACCTGGCAGCAATGTCCAAGAAAGCCAGAGTTATGCTTGATGAGGCAGGTTTTAATGATGCCATTATTTCAGCGTCTAACGACCTGGATGAGAACCTGATAATGAGCCTCTATGCCCAGGGAGCCAAGATCACATCCTGGGGAGTTGGAACCCACATGATCACATCAAAGGGTTGGGCTTCCTTCGGAGGAGTATATAAGCTGGCGGCAGTTATGGGTCCGGACGGCAAATATATTCCTAAGATCAAGGTATCGGAGAATCCGGAGAAGATAACGAATCCCGGAAACAAGAAGATTTACAGGATATATATGGACGGAAAGATCCGTGCAGACCTTATTACTTTAGATGATGAAGAATACAGTGAATCGGAAGATTTAAAGATTTATGATTCACAGGAGACATGGAAGTTTAAGACCTTAAAAACAGGCACTTTTAAACTCAGAGAGCTTCTGGTCCGGGTATTTGATGACGGCAAATGCGTATACAAGTCTCCTTCCGTTATGGAGATTCAAAAGATATGCAAAAAAGAGATGGATACTTTAAAGGATGAGGCAAAACGACTTATTAATCCTGAAGTAATTCCGGTAGACCTGTCAGATAAGCTTTATACCCTGAAGGTAGATCTGCTTCGCAGGTCCAGAAGTGACAGTTAGGGGATAACAAGGAGAGAAATAAATGTTATTAGAGGTTAAAGGAATTGAGAAGAGCTTTGGAGAAACGAAAGTGCTCCATGGTGTCTCATTTTCCGTAGAAAGCGGAACGGCGCTGGGATTGCTGGGAAGAAACGGTGCGGGCAAGACCACCACCATCCGTATATTGATGGATGTATTTCGCGCCAATGCAGGCGAGATTCTTATAGACGGAAAGCCCTTTGTATCAAAGGATTACAGCATCGGATATCTTCCTGAAGAAAGAGGATTGTATCCCAAGAAAAAAGTATGTGACCAGATGGAATATCTTGCGAGACTTCGAGGAGTTCCAAAGGGCCAGGCCATGGCAAATGTGGACAGATGGCTTGAACGTTTGGAGATAATGGAATACAAGAACCAGAAGCTGGAGACCCTTTCAAAAGGTAATCAGCAAAAGGTTCAGCTGGCATCCACGCTGGTAGCAGACCCGGAGATCATTATCTTAGATGAGCCCTTCAGCGGGTTGGATCCGGTTAATTCTCAGATCCTGAAAGATGTTGTAAATGAACTTATACAGGAAGGCCGTATTGTCATATTCTCCAGCCATCAGATGGCTTACGTTGAGGAGTTTTGTGATAATATAGCCGTTATAAACCACGGAGAAGTGGTCTTATCAGGACACTTAAAAGAGATCAAGAAAGAGTTCGGTCAAAACCGACTTGTTCTATCAGCTGAAAACTATACTATTTCAGAGTTGAAAACCCTTTTAGATGAGCAGATGGGCGATGTCGTTAAGGTAGATATGGTTAAGAAAGACTACCTGATAATGATCATGAATAAATACATTACTAAAGAAAGAGTCTTGGGAAGGATCCTTAACTCAACCATTAAGATAGAGCAGTTTGGAATATATGAGCCATCACTGAATGATATATTTGTTGCAAAGGTAGGTGATGACAATGCGTAATTTTAAGATAGTTCTGGGTTTTGAGCTAAAAGAGTATTTTAAGAGCAAGGGATTTATGATAACAACCCTGCTTATCGCCATCCTGGCTATTGTCGGATTGTCACTGCCCAGATTCATTGACTTTGGCTTAAACAGAGGTATGGACGGTGCCGTTAGTAATATGTTCAAAACCGACTCCAGCAAGGTGATCATTTATGATGCCAGAGGCTACCTGCCGGAAGAACAGACAGCTTATGTTTTTCCCCAGCGGCAGTTTGTTACATCGGAAAAAGAAGTTGAGGATGCAGTGAGAGACGGCCGTGCGGACAAAGGCTTTGTTATTACGGGAGCCACAAGCTATAAAGCTTACCTGTATAATTCTCAAATGTTTTCCGGAGAGGAATCATCCATAAAACAACTTCTGACATATAGTGCAGGAGAAAGATATGCCAAAGAACATAAAGTTGATTTTGGAGAGCTTCAGAAAAGCATAAGTCCGGAGATTACTTCCGAAAACATCATCCTTGGCAAGGATACAAGATCTAATTACTGGTACTGCTATGTGCTGGTAATAGTGATATTTATGATGATCATTATGTACGGACAGATGATAGCCACATCTGTTACTACAGAGAAGAGCAATCGTTCCGTTTAGGTTTTGGTTACAACCACATCTCCAAACAGCCTCCTTTTCGGAAAAGTTATTGCAGGAGCCATCGCAAGTTTATTCCAGATGGGAGTTATCCTTTGTTCGGTGGTTGTTACCTATCGTATTAACAGAGAGTATTGGGGAGCCTTATTGGATATGTTTTTAAACATTCCGACGGATGTTCTTATCATATTCCTTTTATTCGGGCTTTTCGGATATCTCTTTTATGCCTTTATATATGGGTCTGTGGGAGCATTGGTTTCCAAGACGGAGGATATCAGCAAAAGTGCCAGCGGAGTAATGATGATGATCATGATCGTTTACTTTGCCACCCTGGTCCAGCTGTCCAATCCGGACGGAATAGTGATCAAAGTATTATCTTTCCTGCCCTTTAGTTCCTACAGCGCAATGTTTGCAAGAGTGGCATTGGGCACCGTTTCATTAACGGAAGTTGCCATTTCATTCGCAATACTTTTGATTTCTGTTATCGGAGCAGGAGTTATGGCAGCCAAGATTTACAGAATGGGAACCTTGCGTTATGGTAATCCTATTAGTTTCAGAACAGCATTAAGGGCGATAAAAAAAGACAAATAGAAGCATTTGGGCGTGACTTATCTGGGAGAATGGCATGAAAGCGGAGAAGATTGACGGCTACAGCGGTTTAGGCTTTAAGATCAATATGCAGATCCTTGTGGATGCGTATGAGGAGAAGTTGGGGGACGTTACTTTTATGAACAAGAATAACGACCGACCCCATCTTACCGGAGCCAGACTGTATTCAAAAACAACGCAGTTAAAAGAACAAAATGTTTACATTGCAAAGTATGAAGATATTAAGGAGGAGGGCATTCCTGAAGACATCTGCTTTGTTGTGATCGGAAACAAGTTTAAGACTACATATAAGGGCAGCAGCTGCTGCATTGTACTTCACAATGGTTTAGACCCCGTTGATGTTCTGACTGAGACCCTGGAGGTTTTGGACGAGAATAAGGCATGGGATATGAAGCTGCAGAACGCACTTAATCTCGATAAGGGAATAGAAGAGCTTTGCAGTATAAGCTACGAGTACTTTAAGAATCCCATCTTTGTTCATGACAATCAGTTTTATATCCTGGCCTGCCCTGTTGTGGCAGAAGGCATGACCAAGTGGGAAGTGGATGCAAGAACGGGGATGCAGATGGTGTCCACGGAGATACTTAATGATTTCAAGATAGATGATGAGTATATCCAGTCCATGACCACTACTAAGGCCAGTATTTTCTCCGCAAATCAGAGGGGATACAGGATATTATACGTTAATCTGTGGAATGATAACGGAAGCTGGATTGGACGTTTATGTATAAACGAAGTTCAGCATTCCATGAAACCCGGACAGTTTGTTGCGGTAGAGTATCTCTCGGAGATCTTAAAGATAGCCATCCGACGCAGGAATATAGTGTCCGGAGGATTCGAGCGTCCCTTTGAGAAGATCCTGAAAGATATTATCACCCAGAGAATATATGCCGTTGAACAGATAGAAGAGCGGATCAGTTATAACAAATGGAATCTGAAAGATTCATATGTGTGCATGAAGATTGGTCTGGAACACAGAACCGTGGATCTGATGGCCGCCATAAGCACATGTAACACCATAGAGAACAGCATAGACGGAAGTTATGCCTTTGTTTATGAGGAGAATATCCTTGTAGTTGTGAACCTGACCATGGCAAGACTCACCATGTCGGACTGTATGACCAAAATGGCATATATTATACGAGAGGGCTTATTTGTTGTGGGTGTCAGTGATGAGTATAAGAATTTTGCCCTTACCCCCTATTACTACAAGCAGGCCTGCATCGCACACGACTATGGAAAGAAAAGCGAGAGCATGTTATGGTGCCACCAGTTTGAAGATTATGCTCTGGATTATATGCTGGAGAATGCCTGTGGAGATATTCCGCCTCAGCATGTGTGCCTGGGAGGGTTGCAGGAACTTATAGCATATGATAATAAGAACGAGACGGAATTATACAAGACTTTGAAGGTGTATCTGGAAAATGAGCGAAATGCGGTTCATACAGCAAAAGAACTCTTCATCCACAGAAGTACCCTGTTTTATCGTCTGGACAGAATAAAAGAGCTTATTCACATTGACCTTGACGATGCCAACGTAAGACTTTATACTAGTATTTCTTACAGAATACTGGAACAATCATAAATAAGGAAAGAGGAATAAAATGTACGAGAAAGTTTCAACGGATCTTAATTTCGTTGACAGAGAGAAACAAATCGAGAAGTTCTGGAAAGATAATGACATTTTCAGAAAGAGTATGGAAAACAGAAAGGAAGGAGAGACTTACACCTTCTATGACGGACCTCCGACAGCTAACGGTAAGCCCCATATAGGACATGTACTTACCAGAGTTATAAAGGATATGATCCCCCGTTATCAGACCATGAAGGGAAAGATGGTTCCCCGTAAGGCAGGATGGGATACTCACGGACTCCCGGTTGAGCTGGAAGTAGAAAAGCTCTTAGGATTAGATGGAAAAGAACAGATAGAAGAATACGGACTTGATCCTTTCATTACAAAATGTAAGGAAAGCGTTTGGAAGTATAAAGGGATGTGGGAAGATTTCTCGGGAACTGTTGGTTTCTGGGCAGATATGGACGACCCCTATGTTACTTATCATGATGATTTTATTGAATCTGAATGGTGGGCTTTAAAGGAGATCTGGAACAAGAAGCTCTTATACAAGGGCTTTAAGATCGTACCCTATTGCCCCAGATGCGGAACCCCTCTTTCCAGCCACGAGGTAGCACAGGGCTATAAGCTGGTTAAAGAACGTTCAGCTGTTGTTCGTTTCAAGGTGATGGGTGAAGATGCTTACTTCCTTGCATGGACCACCACACCCTGGACCTTGCCCAGTAACGTGGCACTTTGTGCCAACCCTGACGAGAACTACTGCAAGGTTAAGGCAGCAGACGGCTATACCTACTATATGGCAGAGGCTCTTCTTGATTCCGTACTTGGTAAGCTTGGCAATGAAGAGGAAGGGGTAAAGGCTTATGAAGTTCTTGAGACCATGAAAGGTAAGGACTTAGAGCGTAAAGAGTACGAGCCCCTCTTTGAATGTACCGGTAAAGAAGTAGAGAAGATGGGAGCCAAGGCACACTACGTAACATGTGACGGATACGTTACCATGTCAGACGGTACAGGACTTGTACATATTGCTCCGGCCTTCGGTGAAGACGACTCCCGCGTAGGAAGAGAGTATGACCTTCCCTTTGTACAGTTCGTTAACCCCAAGGGTGAGATGACAGAGCAGACCCCTTATGCAGGTTTATTTGTAAAGAAGGCAGACCCAAAGATCTTAAAAGACTTAGAGGCTGAGGGCAAGCTCTTTGCTGCACCTAATTTCGAGCATGATTATCCACACTGCTGGAGATGTGACACCCCGCTTATCTACTATGCTCGCAACACATGGTTTATAAAGATGACAGCGGTTAAGGACGACCTTATCCGTAATAACAATACAGTTAACTGGATCCCTGAATCCATCGGGAAAGGACGTTTCGGCGACTGGCTTGAGAATATCCAGGACTGGGGTATTTCCCGTAACAGATACTGGGGTACTCCCCTTAACGTATGGGAGTGCGAGTGCGGCCACCAGGAGGCTATAGGCAGCAGGGAAGAGCTGGCCGAGAAGAGCGGTAATCCCGACAACAAGAATATCGAACTTCATCGTCCATACATTGATGAAGTAACCATAAAATGCCCCAAGTGCGGCAAGGAGATGCACCGTGTACCGGAGGTTATTGACTGCTGGTTTGATTCAGGAGCAATGCCCTTTGCACAGCATCATTATCCTTTCGAGAATAAGGAGCTCTTTGAGCAGCAGTTCCCGGCTCAGTTCATTTCCGAGGCGGTAGACCAGACCAGAGGATGGTTCTATTCCCTTATGGCAGAGTCAACCCTGCTCTTTAACAAGGCGCCCTATGAGAACGTTATAGTACTGGGTCACGTTCAGGACGAGAACGGACAGAAGATGAGTAAATCAAAGGGTAATGCAGTTGATCCCTTTGAAGCATTAGAGCAATACGGAGCAGACGCTATCCGCTGGTATTTCTACATTAACTCGGCACCATGGCTGCCCAACCGTTTCCACGGCAAGGCTGTTATGGAAGGACAGAGAAAGTTCATGGGAACATTGTGGAATACCTACGCTTTCTTTGTACTCTATGCAAATATTGATGAATTCGATGCTACAAAGTATTCACTTGAATATGATAAACTGTCGGTTATGGATAAGTGGCTCCTCTCCAAGATGAACACCCTTATCGGAGAGGTTGACTCTGATCTGGGATCCTACAAGATTCCCGAAGCAGCAAGAGCCCTGCAGGAATTCGTTGATGATATGAGTAACTGGTATGTTCGCCGCAGCAGAGAGCGATTCTGGGCAAAGGGAATGGAGCAGGATAAGATCAATGCCTACATGACCCTTTATACTGCCCTTGTTACGGTATGCAAGCTGGCAGCACCCATGATCCCCTTCATGACCGAGGATATTTACCAGAACTTAGTTCGCACAAATGATAAATCAGCTCCGGAGAGCATTCATTTATGTGATTATCCGGTGGCAGATGAAGCGCACATTGATAAGGAATTGGAAAAGAACATGGATGGCGTTCTTAAAGTTGTTGTTATGGGACGTGCCTGCAGAAACAGCGCTAATATCAAGAACCGTCAGCCCATTGGAAAGATGTTTATCAAGGCGCCCTTTACTCTCTCAGACTTCTACAAAGAGATCATTGAGGACGAATTAAACATCAAGGAAGTAGAGTTTAAGGATGACGTCAGGGAGTATACGTCCTATAATTTCAAGCCCCAGCTTAAGACCGTAGGACCCAAATACGGTAAGCTTTTAGGCGGTATTAAAGCATATCTGGAAAGCGTTGACGGCAATGCTGCCATGGACGAATTAAACGGTAAGGGAGTCCTTCATTTTGAAGTAAAGGGTGAACCTGTAGACTTGGAAAAAGACGACCTTCTTATCGATATGATCCAGGCTGAAGGATATGCGACAGAAGGTGACAATGAAGTAACGGTGGTTCTTGACACCAACCTCACACCGGAGCTTATTGAGGAAGGCTTTGTAAGAGAGCTTATCAGCAAGATCCAGACCATGAGAAAAGAAGCCGGTTTTGAGGTTATGGATAAGATCCTTGTCTACGAAAAGGGAAATGACAAGATAACCAAGATCTGCACCGATAACAAGGCCCAGATCATATCAGAGGTCATGGCTACAGACCTGATATCCGGAGAAACGGACGGTTACGTTAAGGAATGGAGCATTAACGGCGAGACTGTTACTCTGGGAGTAAAAAGATAAGAGATAAAAACTGAGCAGGGGCAAAACCCCTGCTCAAACTTTAAAATACCTTTCCCTATGCATCTTACAT
>JAEEGL011878222.1_pt1 | contig 11852 bp, 12 predicted proteins | sample 9134231 | NCBI WGS metagenome assembly JAEEGL01 (sample SAMN16246548, study PRJNA631951) | gut metagenome | biome: gut microbiome; feature: rumen; material: fiber-attached | host: Bos | place: Iran: Karaj | collected 2018-10 | reverse complement strand
CCTGCAATAATTACAACAGTTTTTCCGTCGCCGATTGTGCAAGGAGTAACACCAGCCTGACCGCCGCCTACTTCGATTATTGTGTTGTGCGGGTGGAAGGCACGGCTTGCCATTTTATAAGGTGCCGATACGCGTTCTGCTTTTTCTACAATGTCCATGCCCAAAAAGTCATCAGGGTCAACTTTTGAAGTGTCGCCAAGCAATCCAAGAATTGTGATGCTTTCACCTTTTGAAACGTGAACTCCAAAACCTTTTTCTTTGAGGTTTGCGATTAATCCGTCTGTCTGCGCCTGTGTGGCTTCCTTTTTCAATGTGATAATCATTTATACTGCTCCTTGCCCGCGTGTCGGACATAAAAAAAGGGAACTCTTTTTAGAGTTCCCTCGTATTTACCTGATTTAATGAAGTTTTAGTTACATTAACGGCACATACCAAAGAACCCAGAAGAGAAAAAATAATACCAGCTATAGTAAAAGTAAGCCAACTTAGTGCCGTATTTCTGAGAAATTGGAGATGCGAAGTTTAAGTTATACTTCATAATTTTAATATATATTAAGTGTATAAAAAGTTCAAGATGATTGCATTACAACCATTGTAAATTTATGACTCGGAAGTTGTGCTAACGCCGTTGCGTGCCGCAAGTCCTGCCATTTTTGTAAAGGTCTTTTCTATATATTGTGCCTCGCTTTCTGAAAGTGCTGCACGTGCCAAAAGGCTTCTCCAGAAGCGTTCCATATCAGGACGGCCTGCAAGCTTAAAAAATCCGATTTTCTGAAGGTTGTCTGTAATATTTGCAACGGTTTTATCCAGGCGTTCCAGAGTTAGTGGAGTAAAGCCTGCATCTGTTTTACCTGTGTTCTTAAGGTTCTGGCGGAAAAGATGATAGCAGATAATCTGAACGGCATGCGAAAGATTAAGGGAGCCGAACTCTTTGGAAGAAGGAATTGCAACTCCCAGGGTGCACATATCAAGCTGATCGTCTGTAAGGCCTGTGCGTTCGTTGCCAAAAATAACGGCTACCTTGCCTCCTGTAGAAGATTCTGGCTCTGTATCAGATACATTTTCTGTACCCGTAATTTCATCAGCCTGAGTAGCAAATTCTTCTGGAAGCAAAAGTTTTCCTTTTCTGTTTTTGCCACGGCGTCTTGTGGTTCCTGCACTAAGGGCACAGTCTGCGGTGGCGGCATTTATATCATCATAAAAAGTTGCGTTATCAAAAATGTAAGCGGCATGAATTGCAAGAACGTGAACTTTTTCTGCATCATAATCTTCGCGGTGACCTACAATGCGCAATTCCTTAATGTCATTATTTGCCATGGCACGGCATGCAGAACCGATGTTTCTGGCTTCATCAGGATGGTCTAAAACGATAACAATTTTCTTCAAATTCATAATATTATTGTAGCGTGTTTATTAAAAAATGTGTTAAAATAGATGGACTAAATGTTTTTTAATTTAATAACTCACGAAAAACTTTCTACATCTCATGGGCGCTCTGAACTAATTGCGTTTTTTTCAACACTTTGTGCATTACTTTATCATGTATGTGTGCTAGTTATTTTTGGTATTCTTCGTGTTTACCCGATGTTCTTTTTTAACATTTTTAGCGTGAGCCTTTTTACAGTTCTTTTGGTTTTAATTCCAAAGCATCAAAGTTATGTCCTTTTGTATTTGATTGCGTCGGTGGAAGTTACAATTCATCAGATTTTTGCCGAATACTGCCTGGGCTCTTACACCAATTTTAAATTCTTTATTTTTATGATGGGAACGCTTCCTTATCTTGTTTTTGAAGAAGATTTTAAGATTTCGGCAATCTTTACTTCTATAACTACGCTGATTTTCTTTTTGCTGAATTTTGTGCATTTTAAGACCAGATATGTTATGAATCCGAACGTGCTGCTTTCGTTCCGCATGCTAAACATTATCTTGAGTCTTACAATGATTATTGTCGTAATTTTGATTTATACCTACGTTGTGCATACAATTGAGGTGGAACTCAAAAAGCACGGTGAAAATCTGGAAAAGGAAATCCGACTTGCTGCATTCATTCAGCAGAATTTTTACCGCCACGATAACGTAGAAATTGAAGGCTGGGATATTGCATATTACAATCGTCCTCTTGCCGGTGTTAGTGGTGACCTTTACGATTTTTATGAATCAAAAGATGGAACTAAGGGCGTTGGCCTTTTTGATGTTTCGGGGCATGGAATTTCCAGCGGCCTTGTTACAATGCTTGTAAAAAATATTATTCAGCAGGAATTTTCTGATCGCCAGGATCTGGAACTTTGGGAAATCATGAATATCATTAATGATCGTGTGATTGCAGAAAAGGGAAAGATTCAGAATTATCTGACAGGAATTTTAATCAGAATAAAAGGTAAGCAGCTTGAAATTGTAAATGCCGGTCATCCGTATCCGATTGTATTTAGAAAAGGCTTGCAGAAGGCTTTGTTCCTGGAAAAATCTCATGAATTTTCGGGCGGTTCCATTGGAATTGCGGGCTTTCCTGCTTATTATTATTCGCAGTACGTTACTTTTGAACGTGGTGATGAAATTATTCTTTACACAGACGGTATTTCTGATTCAGAAAACAGAGACGGCGAGCGCTTTATAACTAAGGCATTTATGAAAATCATAAGTGATATTTATACAATGCCAGCTGCCGAACAGATAAAATGCATTAACCGCTCTTTAAAAGCCTTTCGCGAAGGCGAAATCAGCGATGACATGACAATGATTATCATGCGCAAAAAATAGCGGTAAGCAAAAAGTTCTGACTTTTTTAATTTTTTCCTAAAAGTGTAAATCCGTGGGCTTCGTTACAGAAGATGATTCCGCTTCCTGCTTTTTGCATGCAAGGTAGTTCTTTAATTGCCTGTACAATCTGAGGTGCTTTTTCTGTAGGAACAACAATCATTAAAAGGTCTTTTTCTGGCACAATTTCCATTCCCAGGAATTTAGCATCGCCTTCTTTTGCAGTTCCGCGCGCGCTCATAATTGTTCCACCACCGGCACCCGCTTTCCGCGCGGCAGCCATTGCATCATCTGCATATCCCTTGTTTACAATTACGTTTATCATCTGGTAAGAATCTTCGTTTGCCATATTTCCTCCTGCTGCTAAAGTTGCAGCCTTACTTTCTGCGTCTCCTGCCTTAATAAATTCACCCAAATCAACGCTAAAAAGTACACCAAAACTTTTTTTCTTATTTTCTGTACGTAAAATAATTTCTGAGCGTACGTCTTCATAAATTGAATCGTCTACAATTACATAAGCAATGTCCTTAGAAGTGTCTCCAAGTCCCAAAAGCTGAATGATATTGCTTTGTGCAGTTCCGCGCGCCATAATAATTGTTCCGCCGCCTGCACCTTTTGATGCTGCCGCAGAGGTTATAAGCTCGCCGCTGTCGTGCGGAACAATACTAACTATCAGCTTAAACATGCTTTGCCTCCTTTGAAAGTCCGCTCTGTTTTATTTTAAACACAATTCCCATAATCTGAATCGCAATTAAAGGCATCATTGCAACAAGTGCAATTACGCCAAAAGAATCTGTGCCGCCGTCGCCCCCGGTTGCCGCTCCAATTGTAAACGAAAGTACAAAAGTAGAAGTTAATGGCCCCGAAGCAACTCCACCCGAGTCAAAGGCAATGCCAGAAAACAGTGCCGGGCAGAAAATCATCAGAAGCATTGCAAGTGCATAGCCTGGAATAAGCACAGCCTTAAGGTTAAAGCCGGAAACTGCACGCCACATAGCAATTGCAATTGCCACCGCTGTACCAACAGAAAGGAATACAAGCAGCATCTTTCTTTTGATTGTGCCGCCTGAAACCTGCTCAACCTGTTCGCTCAAAACCCAGACCGCCGGCTCTGCACAAACAATAATTGCTCCAAGTACAAGTCCTGTTACAATTAAAAGAACATACCACCAGCCGCCAAAATTCAGTGCGTTTTGTCCAAGAATGCGACCAAGTTGTGCCCCGGCCTGTGAAAATCCGCCGTTTACGCCGATTAAAAAAACTAAAAGTCCTGAAAAGGCATACACAAAACCAATTACGATTCTTATAACTTGCCGTGCAGTCATCTTAAAAAGCCAGAACTGAAAAATCACAAAAAGCGCAAAAATCGGTAGAATAGAAAAAATTGCCTCGTGGAATACTGTTTTTATTAAGGATGATACGCTGACGGCTGCAACACTAGAAACTGCTTGTCCACTGGCAGCTAAATCACCACTTTCTGCAATCAAAGCAGCCGTCACCGTTCCGTATATCAAAACTGCAAGGACTGGACCTACGCTTGCAATGCCTGTAAGACCAAAGCTTGAGTTTTCGTCTTTTCCTGCCATAACGCGTGCAACACCAATTCCAAGTGACATAATGAACGGAACTGTCATTGGGCCAGTGGTTGCTCCGCCTGAATCAAAAGCGATTCCTAAAAAAGCCTGCGGAACAAAATAAGAAACTGCAAAAAGAATTACGTATGAAATTAAAATGGTGACTTTTAGAGAAAGATTTAGCACTGTGCGCAAAAGCCCAAGCATAATAAAAAGACCCACGCCAGTTGCGATTGCAAAGGTAAAAATATTTTTATTTATAAAAGGAAATACACCCTTTACCTGATCACCAAACACCTGAATGTCTGGTTCTGCGGCAGTTACTATAAAACCAATTACAAAAGCAACTGCTAAAAGCAAAGTAAGGCTTTTTTTGCCTGTTAATGCGGCACCGGCGCGTTCTCCCATTGGCTGAATACTCAAATCTACGCCAAGCAGAAACAGTGTAAGTCCGATAATCAGAAAAAATCCGCTAAGCACAAAGCGTGCCAGAAAAATTTTTTCTAAGGGTGCAACAGTTAATCCAAGTACCAGAACAATCAGAATAACCGGCAGAACAGAGACCGCTGTTTCTTTGAATTTGGCAAGAATATTCATCCGTTAATTGCTATATAAGTTTTATGAGTTCCAGAATAAGCTGTGCACTTGCATCTGCAGCAGTGTCCTCATTAAAGTTGTATACGTTTTCGCCAGCGTCATCTGCCATATCGCTCATGCAGCGGATAATAACAAAAGGCACTTTATTTAATGTGCAGGCATGAGCAATTGCTGCTCCTTCCATTTCTACACAAAGCGGATTAAAAACTTCCTTAATTTTGTTTTTTACGGCAGTGTCAGAAATAAACTGGTCGCCAGAAGCTATTCTTCCTTTAAGAATTTTATGCTCGCCGGCAAATTTTGTGTTTGCAAAGGCTTTTACTGCTGCGTCTGCCATTGCAGAATCTGCCTTGAACTCAGGTTCCATGCCAGGAACCTGACCTGGTTTATAGCCAAAGAATTCAATGTTAAGATCGTGGTAAACGGCTTCTGTTGAGGCAACAAAATCAAATACATCAAGTCCGCCGCCTGTTGCGCCTGCAATTCCTGTATTTATGATTTTTTCTACGCCAAATTTAAGGGCAAGTGCCTGAGCGCACAAAGCTGCATTTACTTTACCAACGCCGCTTCGTACAATTACAAGATTTTTACCAGCTATAGAACCTTCAAAAAATTTTAAGCCGGCAAATTCTGTGCATTTCTGATTTTCAAGTTTAGACTGGAGCATTTTTACTTCTGTTTCCATTGCTCCAATAATTCCGATTTTTTCTGCCATTATTGTCTCCTACTTCTTCTTTCTGATAAATCTGTAATGGTCCAGTGTTGAATCAAGAATCTTATTGCTTAAATCAAACTTTGTTACAATAAACTTCATTGTGAATCTGTAAGCAAAAAATCCAAGTATAAGTCCAACAAAGAACAGAATAAAGAACGAAAGCTGTAAAATTGTAGGGCCGCTATCATTGTCAATTTTAATAACCTTGAACATAATCATAAGGTCTGCCCAGAGCAGGGCACACAAAATAATCAAAGTTTCGATTATCTGAATTAAGGTAGAAGCAAGTACAAAAATATTTGAAGCACGCTGCTTGTTGCGGAATTCAATTTTGTCGCGCTTGCGGCGTTCCTGTTCTTCTGGTGAAAGATCTGCATTTTCTATCATTTAGGCTGTCTCCTGTGTGTCTTTTGAATCCTGATTTTTACTTGTAATAATAAACGAAACAAAAAGCATAACTCCGCATATTACAACGGCGGCATCTGCAACATTAAAAGTTGGCCAGCGCTGTAATCCAAAAAGTCCGTAGAATTTTACATCAATAAAATCTACAACGCCTTCTGGGCGGAAAATGCGGTCAATAATGTTTCCAATTCCACCGCCAACAATTCCCATAATTGACCAGTTCTGAACCTGGTTAAAATCCTTGTTCTTAAAATAAACGCGGAATACAAGAAAAACTACAATCAGCGGAATTAAAGAAAACATAATGTGTCTTGCTGTTTGAGTCCATCCGGCACCAATGCTAAAGGCAACTCCTGTATTAGAAACGTGAATGATACGAAGAAAATCGCCAAAAAACTGAGCACCAATTGAATAAGGTGGAATTTTTGCAACAATAATTGCTTTTGTAATCTGATCTAAAAGAACAACCAGTGCTGCAAGTGATATTGGTATTAATTTGTTTTTCAAATCTTTATTCATAGTTTAAATATAACCCCTTTTTGACTGACTTTAAAGTTTTGTTGGTAAATCTATAAAAATGCATTCAAGTCCAGTTTCTTTTTCCAGCTTTTGTTTTACTAGATTTACGCCAAGAGTTTCTGTCTGATAGTGGCCGCCGCAAATCATATTGATGCCACATTCTTTTACGTAGTGATAAAGCTGATGGCTTGTTTCTCCGGTAATGTAGGCGTCCAGTCCATGTGCAACGGCCTGCTCAACATCTTCTGTAGCTCCGCCAGAAACAATTCCTACAGTGCTGATTTCTTTTTTGCCAAATGGAAGCACTGCAAGAGGCTCTTCTCCATCCGCAAGCACTTTCTGTGCAAGCTGCTCTGCAGTAAGAGGATTTGGAAGCACACCCTTTAAGCCGATTGTCATTCCGCGCCACTCACCGAATGTTTCAATTTCTGTTAATCCAATTCGCGCTGCAAGACCTGCATTGTTTCCATAAGGTACATTTGCATCCAGCGGAAGATGATATGCAATTAATGCCAGGTCGTTTTTTATAAAGGCAGAAATACGTTTGTAAAAACTTCCTGTAATGGTCTGGCAGTCGCCCCAAAAAAGTCCGTGATGAACAAAAAGCACATCTGCGCCTTGTTCTGCGGCAATTTTTGCTGTTGCTTCGCAGGCGTCTACCGCAAAGGCAACCTTTTTTATTTGTTTGCCGTCTGGTTCGCTGTTTTGAATCTGAATTCCGTTTAGCGAAGGATCTCGGCTAAAATCTTCTTTTTTTAAAAAGGTGTTAAAATAATTATTAAGCTCGTTTAGTGTCACAGAGTTTCTCCTTCTAAAGGCTTTTCTTCTGCAGCTTCTAAAGTATAAAGTGATTTAAGTACTTCTGCGGTTTTTAGAGCTGCGAGTTTTGGTTCTTCGCCAGTTCTGTCGCGTTCAACTTCCAGTACTCTTGCTAAAAGAGGATCTGTGTAAGCAACAAAGCCGTAACCTGGAGTCTTATATATAGAAGAATCCAGCTCATTCATGTAAAAAAGTCCTGAAATTTTTTCTGGATTTTCTTTTTTGTAATCTTTGATGGCTGTGTTTGCCATAAAATCGCTTGCAAGAATGAATTTTGTGTCTGGGGTAATCATAAAATTATTTTCTCCAGACTGTATTTTTTTATTAAGAATGTCAAAAACAGCCTTACATTCAAGCGAATAATTGTAAGTGTAAAATTCTGTCTGCGAATTAAAATTAAAGGTGTCCTTAAGGCTTGCCACAATCATTCCAAAACGGCGGTAAATCCGTCCGTCAAAAAAGTTATGAAGCCAGCGGCAGTCTTTTGAGTTTATGTCTGAACTTATGATTGTGTAGCCCTGTTCTGCCAGCTGAAGAAGGTACGGAATGTAGTGGTAAGTTTCGGCCCTTTTGTCTGGGAAGAAGACAATAACAGGCTGTGAATCTGGCTGTGTTTGGGTAGAAGCAATTCTATAAAGGGTAATATTAGGCTTTTGGGTAGAAGTAGATTTTTCAAATCCTGTTCTGAAGTTTCCCGTGTAGCGTTCTGTAATCACTTTAATGTCTGGAGTTTTTTGCATTATCTGGCGCTGAGTAAGCGGGGTAGAAGGCGCAAAATATACCAGAAAAAGAATGCATGCAATGCTTACAAGGGTTGTAGAAATTGCCCAGATGTACATAAGCGGCGAATAATGGTCTACATAAAGGCGTTCAAAATAGCGGTAGAGCGCGTGGAAGTTAGAAAGCAAAACCAGAAGCGCAAGTGCAAAGCCAAGGCCCGTAAAAATATCAAAGCCCCAGGCGCAGAGCTGGAAAATAGAAAGAAAAAATGCCAGTGGAGAAAGCATTACGATTGAGTCTTTGCGCTGATCTACAAAAAAAACGCGGCCGTTAGTAATAAGCAATAGTAAGAAGATAAGAAATTCACCGGAAGTTTTCATAAGTACATAATATAGTAAATAATTAAAAGCGACTACTAAAAATGCTTCCGGTCGCAGAACCTGCTTCAAAAACGCGCAATAATGCGCTACACGTTGTTTGTGGTTTAGAAACTATTTGACTGGCCGCTTTCGCGACCGCCACAAACAAAGTGTTTTTGAATCACGCTCTGCTCCCTTGCGCATTTTTTAAATACTTCTCTTTGCACCTTTTAGAAATTCCTCTATAATAAATTCATGTCTTACGAAGTAACAGCTACAAGAAGGAGGCCGCAGAGACTTGACGATTTGGTTGGTCAGGAATTTGTTGCCGAAACTTTAAGAAACTCAATATTGTCCGGAAAGATTGCTCATGCGTATCTGTTTTCGGGCCCGCGCGGATGTGGTAAAACTTCTACTGCGCGAATTCTTGCAAAGGCACTCAACTGCCAGGACGGGCCTACACCAGATCCCTGTTGCCAGTGTTCAGCTTGTCAGGAAATTACAAAAGGTTCCAGCCTTGATGTTATAGAAATCGATGGTGCGTCAAACACCAGTGTAGAAAATATCCGTCAGATTAAGGATGAAGTTCTCTTTCCTCCAAGCAACTGCCGCTATAAGATTTACATTATCGACGAAGTCCACATGCTTTCGACTTCGGCTTTTAACGCACTGCTTAAAACAATAGAAGAGCCGCCTCCATATGTAATCTTTATTTTTGCTACAACAGAACTTCAGAAGGTTCCGGCTACCATAAAATCACGCTGCCAGCAGTTTAACTTCCGCCTTGTAGCAATAGACAAGGTAAAGGAATGTCTTGCCCAGGCTGCGGCAGAACTTAATATCCAGGCAGATGACGAAGCGCTTTTCTGGATTGCCCGCGAATCAACCGGTTCTATGCGCGACGCCTATACTCTCTTTGACCAGGTAGTTGCTTTTAGTGACGGTCATATTACTTACGAAAAAATCCGCGATAAGCTTGGTCTTGTAGGCATTGAACATCTTAATACTGTTTTTGAAGCCTGCGCTAAAAATCAGACAGATGCCGTAATTAATCATCTGGATGAATTCCTGCAGGGCGGTATTTCTATTGAGCAGCTTATTTCTAACTGTGCCGACTACCTCCGCTCGCTTCTTTTAATTAAGAGTGGCGTTACTAAGGAATCTCTTTTGGGAAATTCTCCTGAGCGTTACAGCCGTGACGTGCTTACTGCCTGGAATAATATTCAAATTGAACGTGCATTAAGCATTTTCCTTCAGCTTTACCGCGATATCCGCTATTCACTTTCTCCTCGTTACGAACTTGAACTTGCCTTTAGCCGCTTGTGCTGGATTGGTCAGTATGTTTCTAACGTGGAAGTTAAAAAGGCAATCGATGCAGCTCAAAAACTTTTGACAGGTGCTGGTGCCGCTTCCGCTCCTGCTTCGCAGGAAAGGATGATGTTTGCACAGCCGCAACAGTCTGCCCAGATGTCAGCTTCTGCACAATCGCAGGTGCCGCCTGCCCAGTCGCCAATTCCAGCGGCTGCGCAAAGTCCTCAGAATTTTCAGGGCAGCCAGCCAGTAAACGGCAGTGGCTCTTCAATTCCGCACGGGCTTCCGCGCCTTTCCATGCTTGACAGTGCACCAGAAACTGATGAAGCACCAGGAGATGCAGGCGGAGGCTCTGGAGCAGAGGGAGAATCAAACCCTTTTTCTAATGGCGGTTTTAGTTCATTGCCGCCTGAACAAACAATGGACAAGGCAGCTGAACAGCCAAAACAGCTTGATGAGCGCTTAAAAATTAACGTTTCTTCTCAAACGATTCAGATTCAGCCGGATCAGATTATTACTTCGGCAGAAGCTGACGGCAATTTTGGCTATTCTTTTAATCCTGATGACCCGGATGCACAAAGTGCAGCAGAGTCAGAACTTGATGATGATAACTGGTCTAACGTAGACGAACCGCCGCCAGAGCCTTATTATGGCGACGAATTTGATGAAGATGGGGGCTTTGTACCGCAGCGTCCTTTAGCACCTATGCAGCCGAATGGGGCAGGGGATGCCGGCGCTAATCAAATTGTTACGGCTTCCGGTCCGGTTGCGCTTTCCCAGTTCCGCGAAAACGTAATCCAGAGCCTTTCTTCTAAAGACGGGTTTGCCGCTTCTACGTTGCAAAAAACTGCTGACTGGCGGTATGCAGATGCCGGCGTGGCAGAAGGCAGCGGCATCATCCTTCAGGCTGATTTATTTTCTGAATATGATGTTTCGCTTTTTAAGCAGAAAGAAGCCGTTATTAATGCAGAATTAAGTGCCTGTGCAGGAAGTTCTGTTATGCTCAAAGTTTCGCTCAAAAAAATGCAGGCTGCATCTGGTGAGGTAAAAAAAGAAATTCCGCCACAGGTAAAACTTCTGGTAGATATTTTTAAAGGAACATTAATCGGGCGCTAAATGCCCAGGAAGGAAAATTATGAATCCATTTGATATTTTAAAAAATGCAGGTCAGATTAAGCAGCAGGGAGAAAAACTTCAACAGGAACTTGCACAGATTACAGCAGAAGGTTCTTCTGGTGGAAAGATGGTTACAATCACTTTGAACGGAAAGTTTGAAATGAAGAGCATTAAGCTTGATCCTATATGTGTTGATAACCGCGATGTTGGCATGCTCGAGGATTTGATTGTTGCGGCTCACAAAAACGCAATGGACAATATTCAGGAAAAAATTAAGGAACGTACTTCTTCTTTGCTTGGCGGCTTAGATTTGGGCGCATTTGGACTGTAATAAATTGAGCACATTTGACGATTTAACAAATAATTTTTCTCGTCTTCCTGGAATCGGAAAAAAATCTGCGGTTCGCATTGTAAACTGGCTTTTAAAGCAGGACAGCGCCTACGTGCAGAAGTTTTCGCAGAATCTGGGAGTGCTGCAACAGCGGGTAAGGCCTTGCAAAGTCTGCGGCACCTGGACAGAAAGTGACACTTGCCCGATTTGTTCTAACCCTTTGCGTGATTCTTCCGTTATTTGTGTTGTTGAACAGCCTCAGGATGTTTCTACGATTGAAGCTTACGGCGAATTTAAGGGGCTCTACCACGTGCTGGGCGGTTTGATTAAGCCGCTGGAAGGCATTGGTCCTGCTCAGCTTGCAATTGCACCGCTTTTAGACCGTCTTCGCAGCGGAACTGTGCGCGAAGTTATTGTTGCAACAAATCCTACGGTAGAAGGTGATACAACTGCCCTTTATCTGAATAAGTTGATTTCTGAACTTGGAGTTTTATCAGAAGGTGAATCACAAGAAAAAATAAAAGTTACACGTCTTGCCACTGGAATTCCTGTTGGCGGCGACCTTGAATACATAGATAAACGTACTTTGTCTTTGAGCTTCAGGGGAAGAAGCGAATTTTAATAATTTTTGG
>JAEEGL010551529.1_pt1 | contig 11852 bp, 6 predicted proteins | sample 9134231 | NCBI WGS metagenome assembly JAEEGL01 (sample SAMN16246548, study PRJNA631951) | gut metagenome | biome: gut microbiome; feature: rumen; material: fiber-attached | host: Bos | place: Iran: Karaj | collected 2018-10 | reverse complement strand
AATTATTTAATGAAAATTGATTCAAATGATGAAAATTTTAATGATAATAAATATTCAATTTTAATTGGAAATTTATTAATTTATTTCACAAAAATTTTAAATAAAGAAGTTTTTAAAAATAATTTTAATAAATTTGAAAAAGATTTTTTTAAAGAAATTTTATTGCCTTTATTATTAGTCACAGACGGTGAAATTGAAAATAGTAATGATAATGAAAATTATAATGAACATGTGAATTTTTTAGAAGATGTGATTATTTTAAATAAAACTCGATTTATTAAACCAGCTGCAATTACATTATTAAAAAAATTAATAACGAATAATAAAAAATTATGTGATTATATTATAAATTATGTTTGTTTTATGATAATTAATATTTTTAATTTAAATTATGAAAATGACATTTTTTATAATGAAATTATTCAAAATTTTAATAATGATAAAATAAATATAATTTTAAATAATTTTAATGATAATAAAGAAAGAAAATTAGATTTATGTTTATTAATTTTAACAAGTTTTGAAGAATTATTAAAAAATTTGACTCAAAAACAAAAATCAATTTATGAAAATAATTTAGATTTTATTCAATCTTTGTATGAACAAATTAAAAATTTTATTTTAGATTCTAATTCAAAAATTCCGAATTATTTAAAATATAAAATAATTTTATTCGTTTCAAATTATGTTTTTGAATTTTATGAACCAGAAGAAGATAATTTTATTGAAATTTGTAATTATTTGCTTTTTAATTTTATTAATAATAATGATAAAAATATTATTTGCGAAGGAAGTGTAAAACAATTAAATGAAATTATAATAAAAGTAAATAAAAATTTAAATGAAATTTTTAAAAAAGTTTTTAAAAATAACATCGACGTTATTTTAAAAATAATAATTGAAACGAGATTTTCAAATTTTTTTGATTTTCTTTATGAAATTATTGTAAATTTTAATTGTTTTGATAAAGATATTGAAATAATTTATTTAAATTTTTTTGATAAATTATGTCAAAGAGTAAAAACAGAAACTGAAAGACATTTGCGATTGAAATTTAAAGTAGTAAAAAATAATAAAAATAAATTTTATAAAAATGATAATAAAAATAACGAATCTAATATTATTATTAATAAAATTTTTAATATCATTCGTGTTTTAAGCGAAAAAGAATCTTTCGTAACAAAAAATATAAATAAAATAGAAGATTTCATTTCACCTTTAATTTCTTATTTTGAAAATATAAATAAAATTGATTTCGATGAAGATTTAATTTATGTTATGTCGAATTTAATCAAACAATTAAAATCAGTTCCAAATAAAACAGGAATTCAAATGTTAAAATACATAAGCAAATATTGTGAAAAAAATGAAGGAATGATTTTAGATTTATATGAATTATGTAATTATTATATAATTTATGGAAATGAAATTTTTATGAACAGTGAAAATTTTAAAAATTTTTTCAATATTTTTAATTTTTCTTTAAATGATGAAAAATATTTAATTTCGCCTTTTTATTCAGCGAATTTATTACAAATTTTTGTATTAAATTATGATAATAAAATACCAAATGAAATAATAATTAATATTATTGATTTATCAATTGATAAAACAAATGAATTATATGAATTATATGAAAAAGATAAAGAAAATTTTTTAGAGAAAAAATATAATTATTTAGGTTATTTAACATTATTATATTCAACGATTATTAATTATTTAAATATTACTTTTAATGAATTAAACAAAGTCGGAAAAGTTGATTTTATTATTAATTGGACAAAAATATTAATTGAATATAAAATAATTAACATTTATCAATTTAAATTAATTATTATGAGCATTGATAAAATAGTTGAAAATAATATTAATAATATTTTTGAATATTTAAATATTGGTTATAAATTGCTTGATTTGACTAGAAATGAAGAAAGTAAAAAATTAAAGAAAAAAAATAAAAAATTAATGAAATTTAATTTCGTTAAAAGCGATGATAATAATGAAGATGATAGTGATGATAGTGATAATTTAAATGATATTGAAGATGATGATGAAAATGATAATAATTTTTATAATTACAATACAGAAAAAGAAATTCAAGATTTGTATAAAATAACAATATGTAAATATAAAGAGATTGATGAATTTAATATTTTTAGAACTACTGTAAATAATTATTGTAATAAAAATTATGATTTATATAATAATTGGTTTAATCAATTAAGCGAAAAAAAAAAAGAAAATTTTAAAAATATTTTAAATATGAAAAGAATTACATTAATGAATGATGAAAATAATAATAATATTCCAAGAAAAATTCTTAAAATTAAAAGAAATACAAATAATTAAATATTTAATTAAATTTAATTAAATAATATAAAAAATTAATAAAAAAAATAACTTAATAAAAATGTTACCTAAACTTTCAAAATCAAACACATCTTCAATAAATTCATTAAAATCTATTGATGATATTGAATCTTTAAAAAAAAATTTTAATCCTTTTTTTTCTAAAATTTCTAAAATTTATGAAATTAAAATTTATTTAAAAAATACTTTTCATAAAACTGATATTGATGATAAATTCATAAGCGAACTTGAAAAAGAATATGCAGAACAATTTCTAATAAAAATTGATTATTTACCAACAAAAGATTTAATCAAAAAAATTCTTACTTTAAAACCTATTGAATTATGTGATTTTCATTTAAGCACAGAAAACGTAAAAATAAATGACAAAGAAAAAAATGTTAAAATTATTCACATTTATCCTAATAATAATAATAAAAATATTAATGAAAATAATCAAAATAAAAATAATTTCATTAAAAATTCCGATTTTGAAAATTTCTTACTAAAAAAAAAAATAAAACCTAAAAAACTCACACCTTTAAATCAAATAAAAAATAATACAACAAATAAAGATAATTTAATTTATAATAAAGAAAAAATCGATGATTTATTTTCAAAAGCAAAAGATGACATTATTGATAAACAATTATTTTTTAATGAAAAAAGTAGCATGAACATTGATTTTAGTATAAACAACATTAGAAAAAATTACATTATAATTTCAAGCACAAATTTTAATGAAAATTTAAACACAAAATCAAAATTAACAAACATTAGCAAATCAATAAACACAAATAATATTTTATTAAATGAAAATTATAAATTTCCTATTCTTTCAATCGAAAATTTAAACGAAGATATTTTAAAAGAAATCACACAACCAATAGAAATTCCAATTGAATTAATAATGAAAGATATAAATTACATTTTAGATAAATTGCCAATTGAAGATTTAATAACATATGAAAATGATAATAAAGAAGATGATTCAAATAATAAAAATAATAATTACAATCCTTTTTATTTTAAAATTTTAATAAAAAATAAAGAAGAATTAATAAATGTTTATCATCATTTACAATCAAATACTGTTTATAGAATCATTGGACTTACATTAAATTTAATTTATTGGATCATTTTTGGAAACACAAATAATATTCAAATTGATTATTCTACTAAACAATACATTTATTTAAAATTATTAAAAGAAATTAATTTTTGTAAAAGTTCGTTTATTAATAAAAAATTAATGACTAAAATTTTTTTTCCTTTGTTGATTATTGTTATGAGAATTGAAAGCGATAATATTTTTACAATTAAATTTAAAAAATTATTTGCAAATGAAAAAAATAAAGTTTTGTCATTGAAATTAATTAATAATGTGATTAGTGAAATTTTTGATCCTTATAATTATTATAATACTTTTAGTATTATTAGTGTTAATCCTAGTTATTTAAGACACAAATTTAGTAAAAGTATTTTACCTAAATTTAAAAATAATATGTTTAGTACAAGTAAATTAATGGAAAATTTGTTTAGTAATAATAATGATTTTAGTTATGATAATAATAATAATAGTAAAATAAAAGAAATAGAAAGTAGAAAAAATTTCATTATGAATCAAAAAATTGGATTTTTTTCTGATTTGTTAAATAAAGTTAATAATAGTTTAAAAAGTAGAAATTTAGAACCAATTTTTAGTGTGAAAAAAAATCCTTTAGAACAAGAAAGTAATAAAAAACTTAATGTTATTGATGAAGAAAATGAAACAAATAATGATAATAATAATGATAATAATAATAATAATGATAATAATAGATATAATGAAAAAGACAATGTTATTTATTATATTGAACATTCTAAATTAAAAGATATTAAAACTAATTTTTAATTATAAAATATAAATTTATAAATTTAATTTTAATTCTCTTATTTTTTATTTTATATTTTTATAAAAATGGAAAAAGAAATTGATTTTAATGAAATTGATGATTATATCAAAAATAATAAAACAAATTATAATAAATTAATTATTAATAATATTCCTACTAATGTTAATATTAATCCTAATAAATTTAATGATTTATCAAATAATATTAATGATAAAGGAAATCTAATTTTAAATTTTAATAAAAATTTAGAAGAATCAGAATTAAAAAAAATAAAAATGAATTTAATTTTTTCTGGATTAATAAACATAACAATAAATAATAATATTATAACAAGTACAAAAAAAAATTTTAATAACAATAAAATAAACATAAATAATTTCAATCCAAATTCAACACAAGAATCAAAAAAAGACATTATTGAATTATTAATCGATCCTTTTAATAATAATAATAACAATGAAAATGAAAATTATTTAGTTAATGCGAAACCATGTGAAGGATGCACATGTGGACGAGCAAATAATAATAATAATAAAATAGATTTAAGAACATTCAAAGGTTGCGGAAAATGTCATTTAGGCGATGGAATTCGATGTAAAAATTGTCCTTTTCGAGGATTTCCAGCTTTTAATATTGAAGATAAAATAAAAGTAATTGATGAATTTAATATGAAAAAAAATAAAATTGAAAGTGAAAATAATAATATTAAAATTAATCCTATTAATAACACTATTAAATTAGATATTTAAATAATATTTTATATTTATTATTATTAATAATTAAATATAAATATTAAAATATAGTTATTTAATGGATGATAATAAAATATTCATAAAAACAGAAAGAAATTATCCTTTAATTATAAAATTAGATAAAAATAAAAAAGAAGTTGAAGTTAATGAAATTATTGATTATTTAGAAAAAAATTTTGGTTATAATAAAAATAGTATTCAATTAAAAAATAAAGAAGAAAATAAAAATTTAAATAATAATAATATTATTAATGTTAATGATTTACAAAATTGTGTTATTTCTAATTCTAAATATCAAAATTTATCTTTTGGTGTGTATGAAACTAATATTTTTGAAAAAGCCAAAAAAAATCAAAATAAAAATAAAATAGATGATAATGATAATTATGGTTATTATAAAATGAAAAGTGAAGATAAAATAAATAAAAATAATATTTTTAATAATAAAGATAATTATAATAAAATTCAACATAGCAATTCAAATAAAAATGAAATTTTTTATAATAAAATAAATAATAATAATAATAATTACTATAATAATTATTATGACCCTAATTATAATTATGAAGATTTTGATAATAATAATAATAATTATAATAATAATAATAATTATTTTGATGATAATGATGATGATGATAATAATAACGATGATGATAATAATTATTATTATGATAATGAAAATCATGGTAATGCAAATAATATTCATATTCTAAATAAAGATGATATTAATAGTTTAAAAGAAATGGGATTTAAAAAAGATGAAAGTATAAAAGCTTTAGTTAAATTTGAAGGAAATTTAAATAAAGCATTAAATTATTTACTAAAACAAAACGAAAAATAAATAATAATAAAATAACAAAAAAAAAATATATTTAAGTAATATATATATTATTATTATAAATAAATAAAAAATTAATATTTTTAAAAATATTATTATTTTAATTAAAATAATAGAATAAAAAACCTCCAAAAATTATAAAAAAGATTATAATATAAATATAATTTTTTCTTTTAAATCTATTTTTCATTTTATTGGCTCCATAACTATAAATACTACTATCATCTTTTAAGCTTCCTGCTTTTTTTAACATAACTTTCATATTTTCTCCTCTTAAATCTAACATTTCATTGCTATTAATTAAAATATCTTTCGTTTCAATTAAATTTTTTTTTAATTTATCGATATTCATATTTTCTTCATCACTATCAATTTCATTATTATTATATTGATCTCCAATTTCTTTTATGTCTTTATTAAAACTATTCAAACTATATTGAATACTATTATTAATTTCTTCTTCTTTGAAAGTTGAATAAAATTTTAATAAAATTTTATTTAAAAATCGAACTCCTCGATTATTATCATAATCAATATTACACATACAAAGGAAAATTATATTTTCATTATTAATGTAAAAAAATTTAAAATCGTCGAATTTTAAAATACTTGGTTTATTTGTTAGTTTTATTTTTCTTAAAACTTTGAGAGTAATATGAGGAAAATTTGAATAGGAATTTTTTTCTTTTTTTGAAGAAGAAGAAGAAAAAATTTGATCACATAAAATTTTTTCTTTATAATGATTATCTTCTTTTGTTCGTTTACTTATTAATGCATATAAGATTGACATTAAATTTAATTTTATATTTAATATAATATTAATTTATTTTTATTATTATAAAAATTAAAATTATTTTTTAATGAATTTAATTTGTTTTTTTAATTTAAATAATTTTGAATGTTATACAAAGCTGAAAGAATATTTTCTATTAAACCTTCAAATTTTATAATATTATAATTAATATTGTCTATTATTTTTATTTCTTTTGATATTGATAAATGAAAAAAATTTTCTAATTCAATCCAAATATTATTACTTTTTGAATAATTTATTTTTTCTATTCGAGATTCTTCTATTATTATACTTATATTTGTTGTTATGTTATTATTTTGATTTAAATTATTTGATAATGAAATTTTCTCAAATTCTGTTTTAATTTGATTTTCTATTGAAGGAATTTCGTTATTATTATTATTATTTGTTGTGTTTTTTTCTTTAATATTAATGTTTTGGTCTATTGTATTATTAATATTTTGGTCTTTGGTGTTGATATTTGTTGAATTATTTATTTCATTTTGAGGTTTATTTGATTCATTGTTTATATTGTTAACATTTAAATTTTCATTGTTTTCATTATTATTGTTTTCAATGGTTTTATTTTCAATATTATTATTATTATTATTAATATTTATATCTTCATTATTATTATTACTATAAGAATTATTTCTATCATTATTATCTTTATTATTAATATTAATATCATTATTTTCATTATTTGTATCCTCTTTAACATTATTTTCATTATTATTATTATTATTATTACTATTATTATTACTATTATTATTATTATTATATTCTTTAACTTGAGTATTTTCTTTATTATTATTGTTGTTATTATTATTATTATTATTATATTCTTTATCTTGATTATTTTCTTTATTATTATTATTATTATTATTATCATTTATATTATCTTCTTTATATACTTTATAATCTTTATTATTATAATTATTATAATCATCTGAATATCTTTTATATTCATTTCTATTATTATAATCTCTTTCTCTATACATATCTTCCTCTCTATCTTTTCTAGACCTACTTTTTGCAATAATTTCATTATCTTCTCTTTCTTTATCATATCTTCCATAACTATTTCCATATTCTTTTCTTCCATTATAATAATAATTATCTTCACTATCACTATTATAATATTTCCCATATCTTTTTCTATTATTTCCATTATTGTTACTATTATTATTATTATTATTATTCATATTCATAATATTATTTTTTGGAGGTTCAAAATTTATATATTTATAACAAAAATCATATATTTTCTCTGAAGCTTTACTTATTTCAATTGGTGTTCCACTAATTTCAATTTGTCTATATCTTTTACTTTCATTAGTAGGAAAAACTTCGATTTTTGCATTACTTTCATCTCTAATGCTATTTATATTTCTTCCTTGAATTCCAATAATAAAACCAATTACATTATCAGGAATTAAAATGCTAATTTTTAAATAAGTCATTTTATTATAAATTTTTTTCATTTCATTAAATAAATGTTCTGATATTATTCTAATTGCTAATCCTTTGCTTTGAATTTTTTCTGTTGTTAATCTAAAAATATAATCTTGAAAATTTGATAATGTATAATCAAATTGAATATTATGAATGTCTTTAATATTTGATTTTAATTCTTTTGAAAGATTATTAAAATCTTTTTGAATGAAATTATAATAATTTTTAGGCAATAAAATATAACAATCATATTTTCTATAATTATTATTATTATTTGAATAATTTTTGTTATTATTGTTATTATTATTTCGATAATTATTATTATTATTATTGTTATAATTTTTATAGTTGTTGTAATTATTATTATTATTGTTATTATTGTTTTTGCGATAATAATCATTATTGTTATTATTATTATAATTACTATTATTATGATGATAATTACTATTATTATTATTGTTATGAGAACGATCATATGAATGTTCTCTACTTCTAGAATGATGAGAATGAGAATAATTATAATAATGTTTGTTATAATTATCTTTATTAGAATTCATTTATAAATATTTTTTAAAATAAATTTTATTTTTATTTTAGTAAAGATATATTAATATAAAAATATATATTTTTTGTGCATAAGATATAAATAAATTATATTAAAAACAAAATTAAAAGAAGAAAAAAATTTTCTATTATAAAAAACAAAAATGAAAATAATAATAGATAAAAAAGATATTATTTTTTTATATAATATTATAAATATAAATAAAATAAAAAAGAAATTTCATAAATTTAAATAAAATAATAATTATAAAAACGATAAATTATTTTTCTAATATAAATAAATTAATATTTACATAATATAAACAAACAAACAAAAAAAAATTAATTTTCAAAATTAAACATATAAATTTTTTTCTAAAAAAAGTATAAAAAAATATTTAAAAAGCATAATTACAAACATAAGCAATATTTATTTTTTATATTAAAAAAAGCAAAATTCAAAATAATATTTTTCTTCTATAAAATTAAATAAGCATAAATCATAAAATGTATTTAACTAACAAGGAAATATTTTCTTTTCTTTTAATCAATAATTAACCCTTTTTAATTTAATTATTATTTTTTGATTGACTTCATAATAAATAATTTAATATAAATTATTTATAAAATATAAAAATAATTTTAATTTTAATTTTATATTTAATTTTTAATTAATATATAACTATTATTATTATTAAATATAAAATTATTATTATTATTTATATTTAATAATTTAAAAGTATTATTTTGATCTATATAAATTTTATATTCATTTATATTATTAATAGCTATATAATTATTATATTTTTCATTCCCATAAATTTTAATAAACTTTTCTTTAATGTTAAAATATTTATATATTCCTTTAAATATAAAAAATTTATTACATAAAATTATGTAAAATTTATTTTCTTTTAAATCTTTCTTTTGTAAAATTTCGATAATTTCATTTTTTTCTGATTCTTCTTTAAATTTTATTTTATTTTTAATTGTTTTAATTATATTTTTTAAATTGTTAATAACATTATTATTATTATTATTATTAATATATAAAGAATTATTATTACTATTATTACTTCGACTTGTTGTTGAAACTCTATAACTATTATTATTACTAAAATTATTATAAGTATTATTATTTAATTTTTTATTTTTATTTTTTAAATAAATAACTGCATTTGAATAATTATTATTATTATGTTTATCAATATTAATTTCTTTTATTCTTTTTATTAATTTATTTTTTATTTTATTATTATTTTGATTATTGTTATTATATAAATTATTATTTTTAGTAATTTTATTTAAACTTTTACTTATAAACATATTTTTAAAACTATTATTTATATTAATATGATTTCTATTCGATTTTAAAGGTGATATTAAAATTCTTTTATAATTTATTAATTTATTTTTAATTAAATTTTTTTCAGATTTTGTTTTTGAATTTAAAATATATTTTTTATTATTAATAATACTGATATTATTTTTAATATTATTATTACTAATATTAATTTTACTATTATTATTACTATTAACTGGTGATTTACTATAATTAAATCGTTTAAAAATTATTTTTTTTTGAATAGAATTTTTTTTTGTTTTATTTATTTTATTATTATGAATAATAAAAGATGTATTAAAAAATGAAATTAATAAATTTTTTTTTTTTGCTTTTAAATTTTCTATTTTATTTTTTTCTTTTATGTTTGTTTTATTTTTTATTTCTTTTATAAAATTTTCTAAATTTTTATTGTCATTTTCTTCAATTAAATTATCTAATTTAAGACTTAATTTTTTTGCTTCAGTTGATAATAAATCTTTATTTAATTTTATTTTGTTATTATTTTGAATAGAACTTTTTTCACTTTCACAAACACTTTTTTCTTCTTCAATAATTTCTTTTGAATTATTATTTTCTTTGCTATTGTTATTATAATTTAATGCTAATATATAACTATTTGTTTTGTTGTTATTATTACAATTAAATTTTAATTTATTTTTAAATTCTATAAAACCATTTTTATTTGTATTTAAATTAATGTCCTTATTTATATCAATTTTATTATTTTCTTTTATATTATTACTATCATTATTTCTTTCAAATGAATGAAATGAAACATCATTCAAATTATTTAAATTATTTATGTCATTCAAAAATAAATTATTATTTATATTTTCATTATTAATTGTTGTATTATTTTTATAATCCATATAAGTTTTACCATATATATATTGAGTATCTCTTTTCCTATGATATATTCTTTTCATTATTTTCTTTTTATATATATTCATATCTAATTCTCTATTTTCACCGCTTTCTTTCATTTTTAACTTAAAAAAATTAAAAATTAATTTTAATGTTTTTTTTTTTAAAATTTTTTATAAAAAAAATAAAATTAGTTTTAATAATAAAAAATTTTATTTTGTTTTTAATTAAATATTTGTTTTAAATTTTAATCATTTATTAAAAAATAAATATATTTTTATTTTTAAATTTAATAATTTAATTAAATAAAAATGATTAAATTTAAATAAATAAATATAAAATTATATTATTAATTAAAATAATAATAAAATATTATTATTTATACAATAAAATAACTATATATTTAAATTAATATAATATAACATATTTATAAAAAGTTACATAAAACAGCAATTAAAACAATAATAATATTATTATACTATATTTTTATATTCATATGTTATTAATTAATAATCATCAATTATTTTTAAAATTTTATTAACATATCTAATAGGATTTTTAAAACATTTTTCATATTTATTATTACTAATATATTTTTTAATATCTTTTTCATTATTCAACCAAATTTCTTTTTTTCCTTTTTTCCAAATACCATATTTTACTATATTATCATTAATATTAACTCCTAAACCATTTTGTTTTCCTTTTTCCCAAAAACCTATATAAGCTTTTAAAGGAATTTCACTCCAAACAAAAGCACCAAAACCTTCTTTTAAATCTTTATTATAATATCCAATATATTTATTTCCATTAAAATTAAAATATCCTAAACCATTCATATAACCATTTCGTATTTCACCTTCATAAAAATAATTATTATTATTATTATTATCATTATTTTTCATGTTATTATTATATTTAATTATACCATATCCTGACATTGTATTTTCGATCCATTCACCTTGATAAATTGAACCATTTTCCCATATATATGTACCTATACCACTATATTTTCCTT
>JAEEGL014575916.1_pt1 | contig 11853 bp, 5 predicted proteins | sample 9134231 | NCBI WGS metagenome assembly JAEEGL01 (sample SAMN16246548, study PRJNA631951) | gut metagenome | biome: gut microbiome; feature: rumen; material: fiber-attached | host: Bos | place: Iran: Karaj | collected 2018-10 | reverse complement strand
CGAGCGCGGTCAGAAAGAGGGTCCGCGTCGGGATAAGTACGATATGATAGCAGGCAATATGATGATGTATGGCATCGACCTGTCAGCCTATATGACCTATGACGATATAGCCGGTACGGAATATCTGGCACAAATGCCAGAGGTAGATGCACAGCGCATTGGTTGTACAGGCTGGTCGATGGGTGCCTACCGCGCCTGGATGCTGGCAGCATTGAGCGACCGTATCAAAGTAGGTACTGCCATCTGTTGGATGGTGACAGCCGACGAGCAGATGTCTTTCAAATACAGCCGAACAGAGAATGGCGGCTTTGCCAATTGTCTACCAGGACTGCGCCGTTGGCTCGATTATCCGCATATAGCCAGCATGGCCTGCCCCAAACCGATGCTTTTCATTAACGGATCGCAAGACAAACTCTTCCCTGTGGCTGGTGTCGAGAAAGCATTCACGACGATGCACGACACTTGGAAGTCGCAAAATGCCGACGATAAACTACAGACAGAAATATGGGATATGCCACATAGTTGCAATAAAAAAGCCCAGCAACGGGTGCTGGACTTTTTTCGGAAACATTTATGATTCTGCTATCATTAACGAAGTGGCAGATACCAGTTCTTGGGATCCATCAGTTTCTGGCGTAATCCGGCAGAAGCTGCGTTGCGCTGGCTGACGGGATCGGCCAGATAGGCAGGATCGTTACGACGCAGGGCAACACGCATCAGGTCGTTGAAGCGATATCCCTCGAAAGCACCCTCCAAAGCCATCTCCGTGATAATCATATTTTCAACCAGAGGAATCTGGTAATCGATAGTGTCCCGACGGGTGTTCAGCTTCTCATTGGGCTGTGGCATTGTGTAGAAGGCATTAGCGTGCGAATCGCCTGAACCTAATGAGTGAATGCCAGTATAAAGTCCTTCATCGTATCTGAAGATCTCGGGATCAAAGAATACCAAATCGCCAGCCTGTTTCAGTTCAATAGTGTCCACACGCTCTTTCAGTACCTTATCATAGATACCATACTTCAGAATGGTGAAAGCCGATTGTGGGTAACCTGCACGGTTGAGTGCCTCAGCATAACGCAGATAAATCATCGAACGACGATAGAGAGAGATTCTTGTAGAAACTATTTTATTGATATTCTGACGATAAGAATTGTCTTCAGAATACTCATTCTGCTGACCGTCTGATCTCAAATTGTAGTTAGATGAATAACGGAGGTCGCCAACATATTCGGCGCGGGTGTAACCAGAGCGAGGTGCATAGAGCGTATCTTTACTTGTTGTACCCACAGTTTGCTCAGTGCAGTATATCTGGTTGGCAGAAATCTTTGCCATACCCGTTGTTGGGGTCAACTGATAGAAATAATTGTTCTCCTTAGTTGAATTGAACAAATTGGGCAATTGGCTAATAGTGCCGTCGAAAACTTTATTCTCCATAGGTATGTAGGATAATACTTCTCTGCTACTTGTAGGAGAATAGCTATTTAAAATGCTAACATATTGTGTCGTTGCCCATCTGATGCTCTGGCTACCCATCTGGATGGGATCATACTTGTCGGTCAGATAGTCGTGATACCAGCGAGCAGCCTCTTGGTAACGGCCAGCCCACAGGCAGAGATCACCTAAGAGGGCACGCATCGGAATGAAGAATTCCTTAAATTGGGTATAATCCCCTCTATCATCATAACAGATTCCTGGCAGATTCACACCCACGTATGGTGTCAGGTCGTCAATGAATGTCTCGCAGATGGTCTTGATGTCGACACGTGGCTGGTTCATAGCATTTCTGGCCTCTTTTTCAGTCATCAGTGGCTTGAGAACCAGAGGCACATCACCGTATGCCAGAGATAGTTGCAGATAAGTCCATGCACGATATGACTTCACCGCAGCATACTCGCGCAAAAAGAGGTTACGACCACGACGCTGCATAGCTGTATCAACATGTGCCAAATAATAGTTGCAGTTATTGATAACTGCATAATAGTCACTGACCTGATTATAGCGATTCGTTCCTTCAAATTCGAAGGCTGACAAATGCTTCAGATCGGTAGTGGCAGCAGGCGTAGCTTCTATTAGGTCACCGCGTACTTCGCCTAACAGCACCACGCGGTCGGCAATGATTTGCATTCTGTTAATGATACCCATCACGCTATAGACAGAGTCAGTGGCATGGTTCAGTGTATTATCCTCTTCGAACTCCACCAAGTCAGACTCAGTCTCAAGCATGCTGGAGCAGGAGGTCAAGAGGATAGTGGATGGAGACAGGAGGAAGGAGATTAGTCCTACCATCGCCATCTTCATCCAATTATTGGTTTTTATTTTGCTAATCATAATTTTCAATTTTCGATTGTCAATTTTCAATTACAAGTTGATATTCACACCCAAAGAGAAGGAACGTCCCTTACCTAACAGACCGCGGTCGATGCCCTGTGTCAGGATGCCGCCGGCAATGGCACAGTCTGGATCACTGCCAAGATACTTAGTGATGGTGAAGAGGTTGTTCACGTTACCAAAAATGGTGATTCCCTGCAGATAAGTGCTTTGAATGGGCAGATAGTAGCTGATAGTCACATTGGACAGGCGCAGGTACGAACCATCTTCTATCCAACGGTCGCTAAAACGAGAATTGCCCATTGGATCCTTATATTCTACACGTGGAATCTCAGTATTCTGCCCCTCTGTGGTCCAGCGGTTCTTCACAGCTGTTGTCTGATTCAGGAAGTAAGTACCACCCTCTAAGAGAGAACGCTGATAGTTGAAGATGTCATTGCCTAACGAGTAGTTGAAGATGGCTGTCAAAGTCAAGTTCTTCCAACCAAACGTGGTATGGATATTACCATAGATGTCAGGATTAGGATCGCCGATGATGGTACGGTCGTCCTCGTTGATTATCTTGTCATCCTTGAGATCGACGAAGTTCATGTCACCACCTCCAAAGTAGACTTTGTCACCATTGTCCTTTTCAATGTATTTGCCATCAGCATCAGCTTGAGCCGTCGTGCTGTAAACACCATTTGTCTTATAGCCGTAGAATACGCCGACGGGCGAGCCGACCTGAGTCAGGATGGTCGCACCATATATATTCGTTTCGAAACTGCGGTCATTGTCAGGTAATGCAGCCACCTTGTTCTTATAGTGTCCGATAGAGGCACCTAACTCCCAGCGGAAGTCCTTTAGAGCCAGTACCTTGACAACGGCATGTACGTCGAAGCCGTTGTTTTCTAACTTGCCATCATTGCTCCAGCTGGCATCCAGACCGCTGGTCCATGCCAACTGTTGCAGAGAAAGGAGATTGTTGGTCCAACTCTTGAAGTAGTTGAAGCGCAGGTTCAAGCGGTTATTGAAGAAATTACCCTCGATACCGGCTGTAAGACGCTTGGTGGTTTCCCACTTCAGCTCGGTGTTACCAATGTTACCGATGATCAAACCGTCAGCACTGCTGTCCAGCATACGGCGTGCAACGAAATACGAACGTGAAGCTGTATAGTTGACATCGTCGTTACCTGTGGTGTCGTAACCCACATTCAGGCGCAAGTAGTTCACCATGTTGGTCTTCGGGAACCAGCTCTCATTGGTGGCAACCCATGCTGCTTCGATACTGGGGAAGATGCCCCATACGACACCAAACATCTTCAGACCGTCGGCATCTTTACCGAAACGCGAGGAAGCGTTAGCCGACAAACCGGCGTTGAGATAATAGCGCTGAGCGTAGTTATAGTCAGCCAAAGCATACCAAACTAAGTCAGTGGTTTTATCATTGGCACCCCACGTATCCTTGAAATTCAGTGAATTGCTCATCTTGGGAGCCTTGTCGTTAGCTGTATTATAACCACGTTGTGCTGTCAGTTTGTAGCTCGAATTCAGATAGCGGAAACCGCCCATGACACCCACTTGATGGGCACCGAACTGATTCTTCCATGCCAGACGCGTATCACTTTGTATAGCAGTGAGACTCGAAGCCTGGCTTTGAACTATATTATAGAGTTTTACACTCTCATCAAGACCGTCAACGACAAATTCTTTTGGTGTTCCTTGTCTTGGGAGATAATAGTTTTCATTGGTGTTCACTAACGTCAGGGCAAAGTGCTCACTGATGGTCAGGTGCTTGTTGAACTCATACTTCGGTGTAACAGCGAAGTTGATGAGACGGTTACCCAACGAGTTACGGTTGTCACCTTCACCATATTCCAAGATGCTTGTCGGATTGCCCAGACGGCCACGTCCTTGGAACATGCCTTCCAAGTAGTCGTCAGCCTCAGCCAGATAATGACTGATGTTACCGGCATTGTCAAAAGCGTAGGGCGACAGGAAAGGAGACTTGGCCAAAGCGAGGAAGCTTGGTGCGGTAATGACACCTGACAGGATTTCAGCAGGTGCACCGTCATCGAACAGCGAGCGGTCAACGTCACTATAGGAAGCATCGAAACGTACATCAAGGCCTTTGGCAATATTGATGTCGGTGTTCAGTCGCATGTTGAAGCGCGTAAAGTCGTTCTTCTTCAGTGTGCTGTTGGCCAGTGAATAGCCAACAGAGAGGTTGTACGAAGCAATATCGTCACCACCTTGCACGTTGATGCCATAGTTCTGTGAAAACGCATTCCTATAGACTTCGTCCGTCCAGTCAGTATTATTGTGATACTGGTTGTAATAGAAGTAGGTAGGGTCGCTATTAAGGAATTTCATTTGTGACAACGTGAGCGTCTTGTTAGCCAAGAGTTCCGTGGCATACATACGATATTCTTCGGGACCCATCATTTTTGGCAGACGGGGTGTCAGTTCATAGCGTCCGTTGATGGTCACGTCAATCTTGGTGGCCATGCTCTTGTTACGCTTGGTCTTAATGAATACCACGCCATTGGCTCCCTTGGCACCATAGAGGGCTGTTCCGTTCTTCAGTACCTGCACGCTTTCAATGTCGTTAACGTTGATGTTGGCCAGCATATTGTTGAAGTAGCCGTCGTGTAAAGTCGTACGGTTATACTCCATATCCATAATAACGTCGTCGACAACAATCAGTGGTTGTGTATTACTGTTGAGGGAGTTGATACCAGCCATCAGGAGGGTATTGCCTACACCGACATTACCGCCACGCGATACGGAACGCACGTCGCTACCTAACTGCTGGGCTATCAGCGGGTCGATGCTCACCTCCGATGTGTTGGCAAAGCGATTGGCCTCAGAGCTCAGAAGGGCATTGGTCTGACGCTTATAAACCTCAGTAAACACCTCATGATATAGCTGAGCGTCGGCAATGCCGTCGGCAATGTGACTCTGAGTGAAGTTATAGCCGTCGAGGCGCATCTGTACCGAACTGATATACTGGGGGACACTAAGTTTATAACGGCCCTGGTCGTCGGTCATTGCCGAGTACTTGTCATTACCATAGGCGGCCACGATGACACCAACCAAAGGTTTCTGAGTGGCGGCGTCGACCACCTGGCCTGTTACAGTCTTAAAGTTCTCCTGTGCTGCCATTGTCATTGAGACAAGCAGCATGATGATGGAAAAGATATATTTCTTCATTGTTCTTCTGATTTAGAGGTTCTGGGTCTGAGATAGATGCAATCCAGATACATCTCACGAGCATACTGAGCTGTCTGGCGAGCGGTGATAGAACACTGGATCTTAATGCTGAAATTCATGTTGCTCTGACCATAGTTGCAGGCAGGGAACTTAAAGTCGCGAGCCAAAAGCACTGTGTCACAACGTTCTGGAATACTTTTGAACTCCGATGCCGATACTCTATGAGCATCACTGGCCTCAGGCGCACAAGCGTATGACTGGGACTTGCCCTTTTCATCCATATAGTTGATATTTGCCTTAAATTTACAGGGCTTCATGTCAGGATTCTTATCCTCTGGGTCAACAGACTTTGGCAGGATAATAGCATATATGTCATAGCTTCCACTCAGTGTATTGTTCAATTGGAAAGTGGTCGTCCAGTTGTCGGTAGCATTCAAAGGTACGATACTCAGATATCTGTTATTTGAAATACTGTCAGCAGTCTGATTACGAACGCTATAGACACATCTGGTATAATCTGTTAGAAGATAGGTGTCTTCACCTTCAACATATATTTCCTTGAAATAAGTATCTTCTGGTTTGAACGGCCATTGTTCTGTGGCGTACAACAAACCATTGCTGCATTGGTACTTCTGGGCACCGAAAAGAATACCCCCAGGTTGGTACGGCTTATAGAACACATGATAAACATGCTTTCCCTTCTCGTAGTGCTGGTTGCTGTGAATGTAAGGCACTGATATCAGCGAGTCGACGATGTTCTTCTGATCTGTCATATTAAAAATGGCATCCTCCATCAGGGCACGCATCGTGTAGTACTGCTGAAGTGAGTCACGCTTATCAACAGTCTCGTCATACTTGAAATACTCGGAGGCTTCATTGTATGCTTTCGTCCAACCATCTGTGGTAGGAGCAACAACAACATAGGTCGAGTCTTCATCTCTCAGTTTACCAATAGCATCCAACAGAGGATTGAGTTCAATGATAACGGAGTCGACATATACGGGAACACCGTCGATGACACCGTTTTGCACCGATGCGGCTTCATCGAATTCATCCTTATTGAAATGGCGCAGGTTATCGCCAATTGCCGACAAACTGGGATTGTCGCACAACAACTCGAAGATGTTGTATTTATAAGACAGGGCATGCTCCAGAACATGGAGGATACCATTGTTAGTCCTCAGATTTGTTGTTGTCATAGGAACATTATCGATCTCGCTATTTTCCATCATCAGATGCTTCATGTTGAGCATCAGCATCTTGGTGGGTTTAGCTGTCGATGACACGAGCGAACGGGTCATGTGGTTTTGAATAAAGGACTTTTCTACTGCCGAGTCGCCTGCAACAGTCTGAACCAGGCGAAGCAAAGAGTCCTTGTTAAACGTATTGTTAACAGGAGCCGCAACAGTGAATGCCTGACCACTACTGAGCAGATCGGCATAGCTCACGGGTGTCTTTTTGTGCATACGATACACCTTGGTCTGCTCCAGTACGTCGCAGAAATCACTCAGCTGAGGATTGGCCTTCAGCTGTTCCCAAAGTGTGCCACCAGCGGCACCGCCATTAGCGGTACTCTCATAATGGTCGTTCCAGTCTGAACAGGCGGTAAGGCCAGCGGCTATGCCGCAGCTTACCAAACCTGCAAAGAGGAATTGTTTTATGTTTTTTGTATTCATAATAATCAATTTTCTATTCGTTTTCTAAACGCTTTGTACCTTTAGTCAAAGAATTATCAATTCTTTAATGCGTGTCTTCACCCTCTGGACTGCCATAGACGCTCTTCGGACAAAGTTCAATATAATCGAAACTCCAATAGCATTCAGGATCTTTCAGAACCTGACGGCAACGCAGATAATAGGATTCTTTCTCATCAAGATATTGGGTGGTCAGGACATATCGGAGGTTGTTCTCCTTGCCACGTAGCACATTGGCCTTGTCAGCAGCCTGCCAATAGCAGTCCATAGCCTTCATATAACCACGGTTATGCATAGCCTTGTCAATAGCCTTGTTGGCATTTTTCGCTTCTGCGGTGTTACCCGTAACGTCAGCAACCCAACCAATTCTTGCGTCTGGACCATAGATGCGCAGGTCGGCAGGAATGCCGCATGGTACATTGTTCAAATAGAACTGTACGACACCACGCTCTGGGTTCACAGTGTAACCTGTACGGATTTCATAGGTTCCCGATGGTACTGGCGGCAGTTTGATTGTCATGTCAAAGATTCCACTGACTGTTATACCATTGCTCTTATAGTGCTGCCAGTAGAAACCATCCCCATGCAGGGCAATGACGGCTTTCTCGCCCATTACCTTCCAGTTTTTGATATAATCAAGACGATAACCTCTAAGCTTGTCCACAGCAAAAGCGATACGGTCGCTGTTCTGGAAGTCAGGACTTAAGACAACCGAGTCGAAACGGATACGGCAGTTCAGCACCACGTCACGCACCTCTTTACTATAGAACAAGAGGTTGTCAATATAGTGGTACATGCCATTGGGAGCCTGCTGCAATGCACCACCCGACTCATCGCTCTTCCACACGCGTACACCCTCAACCTCGGGAGTAGTGGTCTTATCGCGGTCAACATAGCTGCGGTTGATGTATAGCTCATTGTCTTCCTTCGGTTGTGAGAAGCGCATCAGTGTTCCAGGACACATGGTCTCATAGAATTCCTCAGGGTCGCACTTGTCCTTGTCCCAGTGCTTGAATGCTTCCTGATCCATGATGACCGAACTGTAAGGCAATATACGGTCTAAAAGGTGGTAACTGATGAAACGATTCAACGGATTTCTGCGATCTTTGTAGTTGTCATCATACTTGCCTGCATCTTCTGGATAGACTGCATCATAGACTTCCTTGGCACGTTTAAACAGATCATTAACATTGTAGATACCATTCAATCTGAAAATAGAGTCGGGCTCGATGAAGGCCGTATATTTAAAGTAACGTTTCTGCACCCATTGGCAGGGGTCAGCACCTTCTGCCTTACATTTCACCATAACGGTCCATTGATAGGCAGAGTCCTGCGAGGCCTTGTCGCCACCCCATTCAGGATAGTTCTTATCCTCGTAGGCCATCAGCGAGTCGGCCAGACCTGTCATGAACAAAGCTTCTGCAAAAATTGTGATTGTCGAGTCAGCTTTGATAACGTCAGGCAGTTTGTCACTGGTACGTGGAATGATGTTGTTCACAATATGTACCACACCATTGGTCACAGAGTCATCATACTCAACCATACGTGCCACCTTGTTAGCATAGTGAACCACGGCATTGTTGTTCTCTGCATCACTATTGATGGAGAGCTCAATAATAGTCTCGGCCATGTTCAAACCCAATGACCCTTCTGATCTGTCTGTAGTAAACCATGCCTTGCTCTTGATGATATGGGTACGGGCCAGTGTGTCGCAGACTTCCGTGGGAATGCTGTCAACGCAGCTATAGCCACTGAGTGCCATATACTTGGCAATAGCATCATTGTTGGGGGCAAACACAGTATAGTTACCATACGTGGAAAGCATGGCGAAATAGTTGGATTTCTTAAGAATGGTCATGAAATCTCCCACACGACTCTCATTTTCCGCAAGGAACTGGGCTGCTGTCATTTTTTCAGCAGTATAGCGATTCATGGGCACATCGTCGTCGTTATCGACACACGAGGTCAGACCTACAGCAATGCCGCAGCTGAGCAAACCTGCCCAGAGGAATTGTTTTATTGTCTTGGTAATCATAATTTTCAATTTTAATATTACAATTCTTAATTTAAATTACCATCTTCTCCCTTATCGAAAGCAGGATTCTGTTTCAGCAGAGGATTGACCTTCAACTCGCTCTTGGCGTATGGGAAATAGATGTAGTTCGGGTCAGATAGTTTAATCTTTATGACGTTCTGGTCATTCTTGTGTTTACGAAGCGTATTTGAAACCAAACGGTCCGTCTTACCATCGCGACGAGCTAAGCGTACCAAATCGAACCAGCGTTTGCCTTCGAACAAGAATTCGCGGTGACGCTCTTCAAACAGCAGGTCTTCCATCTTATCCTTGGATGAGGAATAAGTCTCATAAGGCAGACTTGCTGTTGTTGCATCAGGTAAAATGTTGTTAGCGCGTTTATAGACGTTGTTTATCAACTTGAATGCTTCGGGCCAGTCAGCTTCGCTACGCTCGATGAGTGCTTCAGCTTTCATGAGCATCACATCACTTAAACGATAGAAAATCCAATTGGAACTGGCAGTGTTACGACGGTCTCCAGCTACTTGGACGCTACCCAGTCTTTGGAGGCTAAATTCAGCTTTCTGGCGGACGTATTTAGTGATGGAATAATTAGTCCCTTCAGGATATAAGGCTTCGTATGCACGGCAGTCCTTCTGTGAGATCCACAGTGGATTCTGGTCGGTTTCGAAGTTTTCTCTCAGGCATTCGGAAGCTTTCAGACGGCCAATATGACGATCTTGGTTTCCATAAAACGAGTTAACCCATCCATTCTCTTGACCACTGGTTCCTTCATAGTTGAGTTCAAAGATACTTTCAAACGAGTTACCCGTACCAAAAATTGAAGTATAGGTGTTACCGACATTCGTCTGACCTTTGACAGCTTCCAGAATCATGGGAACACCGTCGTACAGTTCAACATCATTAATCTGACCCTTCTGAATCAGTTCATTATACTGCTGAGCCTTGTAGTCCATCACCATGTCGCAATACTTGACGACATTGTCCCAGTCACCCTTCCACAGATAGAGGTCGGCCAATAGTGCGTAAACTGCCCAACAGGTAATGCGGCTGTTGTTTTCGCGAGGCACATTAATGCTCTTCGTATTAAGATTTACTGTCTCTAAAGCATAACGGCGTACTGCATCATTCTTGATACCTTCCAAATCATTGATTAGCGAATCAATTACATCATCAAATTTCGTGGCAGGAACGATGTAATTCTGATTGTCGTCGATACTGGGTTCCGTAACGTATGGCACATCGCGGAACGCACGGATAAGATGGAAGTAGCAGATCGCACGGATAGTCTTCATCTCTGCGATAGTTGCCTTTAGCTCGCTGGCGGTGTAGTTAGGGTCAATACTTTCCACCTCAGGTGCATAGTGGCAAACGATGTTACAACGGTTAATAACGTTGTAGAGCTTAGACCATTGGCAAATAGGGTTGGTCTGCAATAAGTTCTCTCTCAAGAGTTCAAGATACTCGTTGGGGACGTCGTTACCAGCCTCAATGTTCTCAGAACGCAACTCACCCCAAACTCCCATGCGGGTGATCACGTCATTGTCAGCCAAGGCTTCGTAACAACCATTGACAGTACCTGTTACGTCAGACTTTTCCTTCCAATAGTTCTCCAGCACTGTCGAGTTCATTGGCTGGATGTCGAGGAAATCGCTGCATCCGGCGAAAAGAAGCGAACCGACTGACAGGAAGAGAACTGTCCTTAAGGATTCTTTTACCTTATTATATATATATACTGTTTTCATAATTTTCAATTTACAATGATCAATTGTCAATTAGAACTGAATCGTTATACCACCAGTGAATGACTTCGAACGTGGTGTCTTGGCACCGTCAGTGACGATACCCATAGAACCGTAGCCCACCTCAGGGTCAGCACCAGAATACTTCGTCAAAACGAACAGGTTGTTACCCGACACATAGAAGTTGAGCTGTGTCAGACCCCATTTCTTGAGGTACTTCGGATCGACAGAGTAGCTAATCTGTGAGTAGTTCAGACGGATGAACGAACCGTCCTCTACAAAGCGGTCAGAGCCTAACCAGTTATAACCGACTTGACGGAGGGCGCGTGGCATCTCAGTGATGTCACCCTCTACACGCCAGCGCCAGTTGACGGCACGACTCTGGTTGTTGTTATAGTACATGTTTTCAACATCCATGCGGGCCTTGTTGATTATCTTGTTGCCGTAGCGGAAGTTGAACTGGTTGTTCCATGTCAGACGTCCGAAATTCAACTTGAAACCGAAACCACCGGTGAACTTTGGCAGTGAGGAGCCGAGGTAGACGATATCAAGTTCGTTGATTTGTCCATCGTGGTTGATATCCTCATAGATGGCATCACCACCTTTGAACTCGTAGTCAACAGAACCGGCACAGAACATCACGGGCTTTGTCAGCCCATGCTCGTCGAGAATGACATTACCGTCCTTGTCGCGAGCAACAGGGGCATTAGGACCACTGACGCCCTTCACTTCTGTTTCAGAGTAGTGAGAGTACTGATAGACGCCCTTGTAGCGGAAGCCGTAGATGCTACCCAAGGCGCGGTTCAGTTCTACACGAGTCAGGTAAGAACCATTCTGACGGTTGAACTCATTGTTGAGATTT